>Ga0154625_1032_pt5 | contig 11515 bp, 11 predicted proteins | sample Rifle2008BG13ft_FD_116054 | JGI IMG/M metagenome (GOLD analysis project Ga0154625, IMG submission 116054) | Deltaproteobacteria bacterium RBG_13_52_11 | reverse complement strand
CTCTTAAAGGGAAGAGGCAGGTTATCAAAAGCCTCATGATGCGGGTGAGGAATAAGTTCAATGTTTCCATCTCCGAAGTGGGTGGACATGATCTATGGCAGCGGGTCCGCGTGGGGATATGTCTGGTGGGAACGGATAGACGGTTTATCAATTCTTCCCTCGATAAGGTAATCAATTACATTGAGGGATTGGGCTTGCTGGAGGTGGTTAGTTCGGAGATGGAGTTTTTGCACTTTAACTATGATGAGGTTTAAAAGGTCAGAAAAGGTGGGTGACCAGATCAGGGAGGAGATTTCACAGATCCTTCTCAGAGAGTTGAAAGATCCGCGGATAGGGTTTGTCACCATTACCACGGTTGCCGTCTCCGATGACCTCAGAACAGCCAAGGTCTACTACAGCGTCTTTGGAGGAGAACAGGACAAGGAGGAGTCGTACGAGGGATTGGAGAGCGCCAAAGGTTATATCAAAAGGGAGTTGGGCAGGAGGATGCGGCTCAAATATATGCCCGAGATCAACTTCATGTTTGATGACTCATTGGAATATGGGGAACACATCGAGGATCTGTTGCGGGGTGTGAAGGATTCAGGTGAGGAGCATTGATGGGAGGGTTAGCCCGAGGGGTGAACGGCATCTTCGTCGTGGATAAACCAACGGGGGTCACTTCGTACGATGTGGTTCGTAAGCTCAAGAGGGTGCTGTTTGGTGTAAAGATTGGTTACCTGGGGACCCTCGATCCCCTCGCTACGGGTGTGCTCCCCATATTGTTGGGAGAGGGGACAAAACTCGCCCCCTTCTTAGAGACCGGGCAAAAAGTGTATGAGGCCACCCTCCACCTGGGGGTGATTACTGACACCCAGGACAGGGAGGGGCAGATCCTTCAGTCGGTGGATGTGGGCGCGTATGACCTCTCGCCCCACAAGATTGAGGAGGTGATTGGGCGATTCAGGGGGCGGATTATGCAGCTCCCCCCCATGTACTCCGCCCTGAAGCAGAAAGGCGAGCCCCTCTATAAACTGGCGCGCAGGGGGGAAGAGGTCGAGAGGGCCCGCAGGGAGGTGGAGATCTATGCGCTCCAGGTAACGGAGATCGCCCCACCTTACCTCCATCTCCACATCGAGTGCTCCAAAGGGACGTACATTCGCACCGTGGCCCATGATATCGGGGGGGAGTTGGGTTGTGGTGCTCATCTGGCTGAGCTGCGCCGGATGCGCAGCGGTCCCTTCTGCCTCGAGGATGCCCTGTTTCTGGACGATATCGAGGGATTGCTCAACACGGGGCGACTACAGGAACGGATCATCCCGCTGTCCGAGGCCATGGGCTTTTTGCCTGCCGTTGAGGTGGGAGAGGCAGATGCCCTCCAGATCCGCAACGGACAGGTCATAGCCCTCGAGGGTCTTCATCATAGGTCCGAGGAGGATGGGCAAGTGGTGAGGGTTTTGGCGAGCAAAGGGGGAGGACTTGTCGCCGTAGGGGGCATTCAGCGAGAAAAAGAGGGCCTTGTGCTCAGACCCTTGAGGGTCTTTCACGATGTCATATTTACAAAAAGGCCCTCTTGTGCTAGAGATACAATGCACAATATGGCTGATCAAGGAGGAAGGTAAATGGTTTTGGCAGTCGAGAAGAAAAAGGGGATTGTAGAGCAATTCAGGTTGCACGACAAAGATACGGGATCACCCGAGGTGCAGATAGCACTACTCACCGAGCGGATTAATTATCTGACAGAGCACTTCAAGACACACAAGAAGGACCATCACTCCCGCCAAGGTCTCCTGAAGATGGTTAGTCTGAGGAGGTCCCTCCTCGATTATCTCAAACGCCACGATACGGAGCGCTACCGTACACTGATCAAAGAGCTGGGGATCAGGAAATAAAGCCTCGATCCCTGAGAGGAGATAGATTGCATGTATCAGAAGATTGAACGAGAATGGGCAGGGCGGACCCTTGTCATTGAGACTGACAAGGTCGCCAAGCAGGCCGACGGCGCTGTCCTTGTCCACTACGGGGAGACCGTTGTCCTGGTGACGGCAGTGACAACCAGAGTGGAGCGGGAAGGCATCGATTTCTTCCCCCTCACGGTAAACTATATGGAGATGACCTACGCGGCGGGGCGTATCCCCGGAGGGTTTTTTAAGCGGGAGGGGCGTCCGACCGAGAGAGAAGTTCTTTCCTCCCGTCTGATCGACCGGGGCATCAGGCCCCTCTTTCCGAAGGGGTTCCGCAACGAGACCCAGGTGATTGCCACGGTGCTTTCAGCAGACAGGCAGAACGATCCCTCTATCTTGGGGATCATCGGGGCATCCGCAGCCTTGCAGATATCGGCCATCCCCTTTGAGGGCCCGCTTGCCGGGGTTAAGGTGGGGAGGGTCAACGGAAATTTTATCTTCAACCCCACGACGGAAGAATTGGCCAAGAGCGATCTGGAGCTTATTGTCTCGGGAAACCGCGAGGGGGTGGTGATGGTTGAAGGTGGCGGGCAGATGATTGATGAAGAAGCTGTCCTCGAGGCCATCTTCGCCGGGTATGAGGCGATCAAGCCGATCCTCGATATGCAGGACGAACTCAGGGAGCGCGGCGGCAAGGAAAAGAGACCCTATACCCCCTTACAGACCGGTGGTCCGTTGTGGGATGAGGTCAAGGGGTTTGTAAAGCCCCTGCTTACCAGCGCCTTCGAGATCTCGCACAAGATTGAACGCCGGGACAAGATGCACGAGATCGTTCAAGAGGCCGTGGAGCGATTTGGCGGCGCGGATGGGGAGGTCGCTGCAGAGGTGCGGAGGGCCTGCGAGGATGCCGAGCGGCAGCTCGTACGCTCGCTCATCTTTCAAGAACAGCGGCGCTTTGACGGCAGGGGCCCTACGGACATCAGGCCGATAAGCAGTGAGGTGGGCCTGTTGCCTCGTACCCATGGTTCGGCACTCTTCACCAGGGGTGAGACGCAGGTGATGGCCGTCACGACCTTCGGTACTTCCGAAGATGAAAAAAAGGTGGAATCCCTCTTAGTAGGAGACATGTATAAGACCTTTATGCTCCACTACAATTTTCCACCCTTCAGCGTCGGCGAGGTTTCCTTTCTTCGCGCACCCAGCAGGCGGGAAGTGGGGCACGGCTTCCTGGCCGAGCGGGCGCTTTTGCCTATCTTGCCTGCGGCAGAAGAGTTTCCCTACACGATTCGGGTGGTCTCGGAGGTGTTGGAGTCCAACGGTTCGTCCTCCATGGCCACCGTGTGCAGCAGCTGCCTTTCCCTGATGGATGCAGGGGTTCCCGTCAAGGCCTCGGTGGCCGGCATCGCCATGGGGCTCATGAAAGGAGATGGTCAGGTCGCCATTCTGACCGATATCGCCGGGGATGAAGATCATCACGGCGATATGGACTTCAAGGTGGCCGGAACCGCAAAGGGGATCACCGCCCTTCAGATGGATGTGAAGGTCCCCGGCCTGAGCAAGGCAATTATGGGGCAGGCACTTAATCAGGCCCGTCAGGCCAGGCTCGCCGTCCTCGACGTCATGCACAAGACCCTGGAAAAACCGCGCGCGGAGCTCTCCCGACACGCCCCCCGTATCGTGACCATCCAGATAAACCCGGATCGGATCAGGGACGTCGTCGGCCCCTTGGGAAAGAATATCAGGTCCATCATCGAGAAGACCGGGTGCAAGATAGACATCGAAGATACCGGGGCCATAAAGATCGCCTCGCCATCCGCCGAGGCCATCGAGGAGGCCATCGCCCTGGTCAAGGGATGTTCTCAGGATGCCGAGGTGGGGGAGGTCTATATGGGAAAGGTCAAGAAGATCATGGACTTCGGCGCCTTCGTGGAGATCCTGCCCGGGATTGAAGGTCTGGTCCACATATCCCAGATTGCTCTCGAGCGAGTGGGAAAAGTCTCCGATGTCCTCAAGGTGGGGGATGAGATCCAGGTAAAGGTCCTCGAGATCGACGGCAACGGCAAGATCAGATTGAGCCGCAAGGCGGTACTCGCCGAGGAAGGGCGACCAGGTCCAAGGGATCATGAACGGGACAAGAGGCGAGACGTGTGATAATCCTCCCGTGTACCATCTGAGGAGCAAAAAGACCGCAGGAGTCGGTCTTTTTTTGTGAGCAATTCATCATGACGGATACGTCTCCCACAAACAATGAAACTATTTTCCCCCTCTCCCGCTCCCGCCACGAGACGGCGGGATCTTCGACAGCGGAGAGGAAATTTTAGAAAGTTATTTTCTCGATGATGGAAGGCTATCAGAAGACCCAGTTGGATAATGGCATCCGCGTTGTGACCGAGGCCCTGCCGACCTTAGATTCAGTATCTCTCGGTATCTGGGTCACGACCGGGTCCAGAGATGAGGGGAGTGATGAGCGTGGCCTCTCTCATTTTATCGAGCATCTCCTTTTTAAGGGAACAGAGCGCAGAAGCGCCTTTGATATCAGCAGGGAGATTGAGTCGGTGGGGGGGAGTATTAACGCCTTCACCGGGAAGGAATATACCTGCTTCCATGCCAAGGTCCTCAAGCGAGACGCCGCCCTGGCCGTCGATATATTGGCCGATATCGTCTCCAATTCCGTCTTTGACCCCCAGGAGATAGAACGGGAGCGGATGGTGGTCGTGCAGGAGATAAAGATGGTCGAGGATACACCCGATGACTATATCCACGACCTCTTTCACCGCTCCTTTTGGGGAGATCATCCCCTCGGGTACCCCATAACGGGTGTGAAGGAGAGAGTCCTCACCTTCCAGCGCAAGGAGATCATCGCCTTTTTGGAGAGACAGTATACCCCTGACAGGATGATCGTGGCGATAGCAGGGGGTCTGGAACACCGGCAGATGGTGGATCTGGTCAAGGCCAAGCTCGGCCACCTGCACCCCTGCCCCTCTCCATCGCAACGGGAGAGTACGCACGGAGGGAAATCCAGGATGCAGGTTACCTACCGGGAGCTGGAACAGGTCCACTTCTGCATAGGGACCGGAGGGATACCGCACGATCATCGGCTCCGATATGCCGGCCACACCCTGAACATCCTGTTGGGGGGTAACATGAGTTCACGCCTCTTTCAGGAGGTCAGGGAGAAGCGAGGCCTGACCTATAGCATTTACTCCTTTCTCAACACCTATACGGACACCGGCCTCTTTGGGGTCTACGCCGGCACCACCAAAGCGGAGATCCAGGAGGTCATTGCCCTGATCCTGCAGGAGTTGCAGGCGATTCGGGAGGGGAGGATTCGGGAGGAGGACCTGTCGGCGGCCAAAGAGTACCTGAGAGGTGGTACGATCCTCAGCCTCGAGGGTTCTGATGGGAGGATGAGCAGGCTGGCCAGGGACGAGATCTGCTTCAATCGTCACATTCCCCTGGAGGAGGTCCTGCAGGGTTTGGAGGGGGTTTCAGAGAGTGCAATCGCCGAGGTCGCGCAGGAGATGTTCGGTTCCCATCCCCTCTGCATCACCCTGTTGGGGGCTATTGAGGAGGGGGAACTCCCCTGGAAGGCGTTGGATCTGTGAGATGGTGAGGGTACCGGTAAAACGGTTACGAGGTGAGAGGACGACGTTCCCCCGGTATATGACACCCCTCTCTGCGGGGATGGACCTCTTCGCCTCTTTAGAGGGAGATGAAGTTACGTTAGCCCCAGGTCGATGGCGTCTCATCCCCACGGGTGTTGCCATTGCCCTGCCCGAGGGGTACGAGGCCCAGGTGAGACCCCGCAGCGGGCTCGCGCTGAAGCATGGGTTGACCCTGCTCAATTCACCGGGTACCGTCGATGCCGACTACCGAGGTGAGATCGGGGCGATCATGATCAACTTGGGTGATGAACCCTTTGTCATCAGGGATGGCGACAGGATCGCCCAGTTGGTCGTCCATCAGGTCTGCCGCGCTGAGTTGCAGGAGGTGGATGATTTGCCCGCAAGCAGTAGAGGAGAGGGTGGTTTTGGACATACGGGCCTGTGAGGGGGTAGGGGGATGCAGATAGGGATCATGGCCGATTCCCATGACAACGTGCCGATGATCAAGCGGGCCTGCGAACTCTTTAACACCCATGGGGTCCAGATGGTCTTTCACGCGGGGGACTACATTGCCCCTTTCTCTCTGAACCCCCTGAACCAAATCCTTCAGTGCGATTATCGAGGGGTCTTCGGGAACAACGATGGGGAACAGCTCGGGCTTCAGCGGATTGCTGATGGCAGGATCCACCCGACTCCTTCTGAGTTCGCGGTTGGTGAGTGGCAAGTACTGGTGGCCCACGAGATGTCCATCCTGGAGGCCGTGGCGTCCAGCAACAGATATCGCCTCGTCGTCTACGGCCATACCCACCGCCCTGAGGTGCAGAGGGTGGGGCACGTCCTGGTGGTGAATCCAGGGGAGTGCGGTGGATGGCTCTCTGGACGTTGCACCGTGGCCATCGCTTGTCTGGATACCCTCGAAGCTGATATTATAAACCTATGAGGGGAGAGATCCTCGATCCCTTTCTTCACTATCTGGCGGTGGAGAAGGGTCTTGCCCGCAACACCCTTGAGGCCTATAGTCGAGACCTCAACGCCTACGTGGCATTTTTAGAAGGGGAGGGGATCGCCTCCCTTGCCGAGACCAGCACGCTCACCGTCATGGCCTTTATGCAGCGATTGCAAAAGAGGGGCCTCTCCTTGCGCAGCATCACCAGGGCTGTGGTGGCCCTGCGCGGCCTGTATCGATTCCTTTCGCGAGAAGGGTATCTGGAAAGCAACCCCTTAGAGGATATGGAACTTCCCAGGCTGAGTTCGACCCTCCCCCATGTCCTCACCGTTCAGGATGTAGAGAAGCTCTTGGCTCAGCCCGATGCTGAGGGCCTCCGGGGGATCAGGGATGGGGGGATGCTGGAACTCCTCTATGCCACGGGGATGAGGGTCTCTGAGCTCGTTGATCTCCCCACCAGCGGGTTGAACCTGGAGGTGGGGTTTGTGACAATCAGGGGAAAGGGGGGGAAGGAGCGGATTGTCCCCATCGGGGAGGTGGCCATGGAGCGCGTGAGGATCTACCTGGAGCGGGTCAGGCCGGCCATGCTCAAGGGGAGGGAGAGTCCTTATCTCTTCTTGAACAACCGGGGGAGGAAACTGAGCAGGCAGGGGTTTTGGAAGATCTTGAAACAGTACGCCATGCAGGCCGGGATCACCAAGCGGATCACCCCCCACACCTTGCGCCACTCTTTTGCTACCCACCTCTTGGAGCGGGGGGCTGATCTCAGGTTCATCCAGGCGATGCTGGGACACGTGAACATCAGCACCACTCAGATCTACACCCACGTAAATCAAGAATACCTCAGACAACTCCACCGCCAGTTCCATCCCCGGGCGTGAATCGTCCCCCCTTTCCGTTGTTCGGACTATTATGGGGGGTGAGGTAAGAGTCGAATATAAGTCAAATTTGTAACACTTTAGCTCTTTGAATTGGAATGGAATTGGTCCCCCGGTCAGAAATGCCTCTAAAGTCAGGCGCTAAAGTGTTAAGATGATTTGGCTGGATCATCCCGCATCTCCAGCACCAGGTAAGGTTCTTCACCCTGACAGCCAAGACAGAGGTCGCCATCGGCAATGGGATAACTCTCTTTACAGCGGGGACAAATGGCAAATCCTGTCCTGCGCTTCTTTTCCAGAAAGCGGGGGGCGACCCTCACGCGCTGGATGGTGCAGATCATTGAACCCGCATCCCTGATCTCTTCCATGAGGCGTTGGTAGTCTTGCTCGCCTTTAGGCTTCAGCTTAAAGAACCAGCTCTTGATCTCAGGCCACGCTTCTATCTTAAGCGCATCAAGGGAGACCCGTGTCCCTTCACCTTTCGATTTCTCGTAAAGGGTCATGGCATAACGGCCTATATTGACGACGGTAAGCCAGCCGTTTCCGACGGTGCAGGTCGTGAGAAGCTGTACGGCGTCAGGCAGACACTTGGGGGTTTCACAGATGGCATTAAACTGTCCTTCTTCGGGGAGGTGCTGGTAAGCCAGGTCTACCATAAACCCGCCGATGACTACGCCGGGAGCGGCGAAGCCATGAAAGGCCCGGACCCGCTCGACAAATTCTTCAAAGGTGTAGGAACGAATATTCATGTGTACCTCATCACGCCGGTTACAACCCTGGACATCGGATAACCCCTTTTCTGCTTTAAAAACCTCTTCCGCATTCTCCAAAGTTGCTTTGGTCTTCTATGCAGCAATCCACATTCCGAATTTGCCAATTTGCCCCCTGAAACCGGCTGGATACGGAGACCTTTAGAGGAAGATCATCCCTGCGCTGACGCTCTTTGTCAGGTTGACCTTGATGGTTTTCGTTTCATAACCGGTGTACGTTATCCGGAGCGTGTACGCGCCGCTATTCTCTTCAAGGTTATCAAACTTAAAATCACCGTAGTTGTCGGTCATGCATTCGCCGATTTTCTCGTTTGCACCATTGGAAAGGGTGACTTTAGCTCCTTCGGCGCATTCATCTTTTCCATCCACTCTCACTGCAATGCTGCCGCCGATGAAACATCGGGTAAACCGATGCAGATTTTTATAATAGACATGAGGGCTGGTTTTACGTTCCGGCTGATAGGTTTCCAGCTTTTCAGTCTTGATCATTTCCTGCATCTTAGCGTCTTCGATATGGCGCATACTTAATGCCCCGGTGGGGCAAGACTGTACACAGCGGGTCTTTTCCCAACCTTCATCGAGCAGATGGGCGCAGAGGGTGCATTTCTGAGGGAGCATCAGCGCTTCGTTCCATTGGATGGCGTCGTATGGACAGGCATTGACAAGGTTCTTCTGCCCTTTTGCCTTGACGGGGTCAATGATGACGATGCCGTCGGGTCTCTTGTATATTGCCCCGTCCTTGGCTGCCTTGATACAGGGGGCATTGTCACAGTGCATACAAGGGGCAGGCAGATAGCCTACGTCGATGAAGGGATACTGCCCCCGTTCCACCCCCTCGATGGTTATCCAACTGGGTCCCTGTCCGGGCTGGGGCGCCGCGTATCCCGGCCAGTCGTTCTCCACGTGCTCGTCCTTGCAGGACAGAAAGCAGTTATTGCAGTTTTCACACTTTTCTACGTCAATGACAAGATACCATTTCTTCATTGCAGATCTCCCCCATGACTCCATTTCTCTATCTGCACAAGGCATGAATTCGCGGCAATACTGTGGGACTTCTTGATGATGGGTCGGCTGGGGGTCAATATATTCATGCATCCGCCGCGGTCCGGAGATACTCCCGGTTTGCCTATGGGATCGTAAACAGCCGAGCCCTCATAGGAATGAACCGTACCAGGACCAACCCTTTCGGTCAATTGGGCCGCGCAGATAACAGCACCCCGGTCGTTGAAGACCTTGACCAGATCGTTCTCGTTGATACCCCGTGCCTTTGCGTCGGAGGAATTAATCCGTACTATCCAGTAGTAATACCCGTCAATGAGGACCCGGTGATCCTTGATATCGTTGATCCAGCTCCTTTTGCCGTCGCCCATGGTGTGAAAACTGTACCGCGGGTGGGGGGTAATGAGCTGCAAGGGGTACTTTTTATAAAGCTTGGTTGTATGGTGGCCCTCCCAAGCAGGGATATACTTCGTCATCACCGGCCTCTCCGGGTCATCAGGAGCAAAGCGCTGCAGGCTGGAACAGACAAACTCCAGTTTGCCTGATTGGGTCTGAAGCCCCTTAAATACCTGCTCTGTGTAATCAGCAGGCAAGGGCGCGATCTCCGGGGTATCTTTCAGTCTATCCTCTGCAAAGGCCCTGAAAGAGACAGGGGCCCGCAGTTTCTCCTGTGGCGCAGGAACAACATAGTAGCCTTTTTTCAAGAACGCCTTCCAGGTCATGGCCTTGGGGACATCGGTGGCATCGAATAACCGCTTACACCAGTCAAACTCGGTGACGCCCTCGGAAAACATAACGCCAAACCCCAGTCTCTTGGCGATATCAAGGAAGATCTGAAAGTCTGATTTCGATTCCCCTAAGGGTTCGATGCACTTATGCTGGATGAGTGCCACACGGTGGTTGCACTGATTGAAGCTATGCTGGATATATCCTCCGCAGTTGGCGAACTCACTGATGTCCCACCGCTCAAAGTTGGTGCAGGCAGGCAGGATAATATCGGCAAACTTGGCTTCACCTTCAAACCAAATGGACTGGTTGACCACAAACTCCAGGTTTTCGGACCGGTACATATTGGCATAGCGGTTCGTCTCACACATGGTGCCCATATGAGAGCCGCCGTATTTGTAGTACATCTTGACGGGCGAATAGCCGGGTGCCGGGTACTCGTACCTGCGGAATTGGCCCTCAATGGTTTTGGCATCAGTGAAATATCCCTCGGTGTGGCCGTCGAGGATCGCTTCAGGAATACGCAGCCTGGGCACCTCCTGATAAACCGTGTTGACTGAGGCAAGCTGGGGCATGCGCTGATAAAGGGCAACGCCCATCGCGGTGCACGCAATATCCCCCGACAGTCCACCCTCGGCATAGCCGGGGAAGTAGAAGCTCGTGTCGATAGGTGTCCCCTGCTGGGTGCCCCCCATATTGATGCCGGGCTTGCCGAGCCCCTGCATGGCCATGAGGCAGACCATGGAACGGGCCCATTCGTTACCGGTGGCGTCACGGCAGGCGCTGCCAAAACCACTTAAACCGCCTGCAGCGAGGTAGGTCTTTTTCCTCCCCCACTCTCGGGCCAGGGCACGGACATCTTTAGCAGGGATGCCGGCCTCGCCTTCCTGCCATTCAGGTGTCTTGGGCACTCCATCTTCTTTGCCGAGGATATAGTCTTTCCACTGGTCAAAACCAACGGTACGATCTGCAATATATTCTTTGTCGTAAAGATCTTCCGTAATCCAGACATAAGCGATTGCCAATGCCAGGGCATTCCCCGTTGCCGGCCTCGGGGCAAACCACTTGCCTCCGAAGAGGGCTGCCGTGTGGTTGTAGAAGGGGTCTATGTGGACCATCTTGATGCCCAGCTCTTTGAGCCACTGGCGCCTGACAGTGCCTTCAAAGGCAGCGTAGACACCGCTCGTCGATTCCGGATCGCTGGACCAGAAGACCACCATCTCGCATTCTTTCAGACAATCTTCAACGGTGCCGTAGCTCTCAGGGGCACCAAGGTGCATGCTCTGGCCCCAATGATGCATGGCCCCCCAGTACCATCCCTCCCAGCTATCGGGATTATGGCCGACGGGGGTCCACCCGATGTTATTGAAGAATCTCATCCTGGCGCTCAACCAGTAACCCAGAATGCCCCAGAGGTGGTGGGACCCGCTGCCGTTGAGAATGGCCCCCGGGCCATGGTCTCTTTTTACGCGCTTTATCTCATGAGCCACGATATCGAGGGCTTCATCCCAATTGATACGTTCATACCCTGAGATGCCCCGGTTCTGGGGGTTTCTTTTTCCATTGGGATCAAAATCAACCCGTTTCATGGGGTACAAAAGCCTATCCGGCGAATAGATCATTGATTTAAATACAAGGGTATAAGGAGAAATCGTCGTCTTACGGGGAGGAGTAAATGTTTTGCCTCTGGCCTTGATGGTCCATGGCT
>Ga0154625_1055_pt7 | contig 11645 bp, 15 predicted proteins | sample Rifle2008BG13ft_FD_116054 | JGI IMG/M metagenome (GOLD analysis project Ga0154625, IMG submission 116054) | Deltaproteobacteria bacterium RBG_13_52_11 | reverse complement strand
GATCCGCTGCGCAGGTCAGGAGCAGCCCGGACAGCAGGGTGGTCCAGGACAGCAGACCGGACAACAGGCCGGCGTTACAGCACAGCCTGGCGTGGGGAAAGAGGATTGCATTTCCTTCAACCCGGCAACGACGACAGTCCAGCAAATTCAGGGGAGCTGGAAGGTCGTGGACGGCAGCCACTGGATGTTCGACTTCGGCAACAATGAAAGTGAAGCAAAAAAGGCACTCGCCATCATCCAGAAATACCGGATGAACCAGTCATGCTTTGTGGGGCGTCCGAATCCATCTTTTCAGTACATGCTGGTATCGGGGAATGCGCCGGTAGGCGCTCTCGGGGGTGAGGACTGCGTTTCCTTCAACCCGGCAACGACGACGGTCCAGCAGATTCAGGGGAGTTGGAAGGTCGTGGACGGCAGCCACTGGATGTTCGACTTCGGCGCCAACAAGGCTGAGGCTGACCAGACCCTCGCTATCATCAAGAAATACGGTTTTACCCATTCCTGTTTTGTGGGCAGACCGGGACCAAGCTTTACGTATTTACGAAAATAACAAAAAATCACAGCGGCATGCAAAAGCCCGATGGTCAATATTGGCCATCGGGCTTTTCACATTAATAACGCTTCACTAATAGTCACGATCTGGGGCCAGGTCTTGAAATATAAGTAATTCTCTGCTAGAGTTGTTTCATGATAAAACCGTATACTACTGTTAGCAACGGTGATAGCGAAGTCAGCAATCAGCAAAACGTGGTATTTCAATACTGATCCTCTAAGCAAGACACTCTCTTTTTTGTTGACTCGACAGCTTCTATAAAGCCAATATAGATAGAGTGACATAAACGCTGAGAAACCTTGGATTCAAACATTACTCGGGAGTCAGCGGGAATCATCACCGACTGATCTCCTTAAAAAAGGAGGGAATGAGATGTTTAAAGAAATTTTGCCCATGATTTTTGTTGTGTTTGCCGCGGTCTCAGCGAATGCTCAGGAGCAATTCGAAAAAGACATTATCACCACATCCTCCGGTGATCTGAAGATCCTGTTTATCGGTCACGGGTCATTAATTTTTACCTTCAATGGAAAATTCATTCATGTCGACCCATACGGCACGCTGGCAGATTACTCCAAACTACCGAAAGCGGATATCATCCTGATAACCCACGACCACCCCGACCATCTTGACCCGCAAGCAATCGCGATGATACGGACTAAGAACACCGCGCTGGTACTCACTAAAACCTGCGCAGAGAAGATAACGGACGGCATTGTCATGAAGAATGGGGATGTCCAAACTGTTCAAGGGTTAAAAATCGAGGCTGTGCCAGCGTACAATATTGTCCAAAAGCGTGATAATGGACAGCCGTTCCATCCGCGGGGTGTCGGAAACGGCTATGTCATGACCTTTGGCGATAAGCGAGTGTATGTGGCAGGTGATACCGAAAACATTCCAGAGATGAAAGCGCTACGGGGGATTGATGTCGCATTTTTGCCAATGAACCTGCCGTACACGATGACGCCGGAGATGGTCGCTGACGCTGCAAAGGCGTTCAAGCCAAAAATTCTGTATCCATACCATTACGGTGACACGGATACCTCAAAAATCGTAGCGGCCTTGAAGGATACCAAGGGGATTGAGATACGCATTCGTAAAATGAAGTAAACGCATTGTCTGCCATAAAACCTAGTCGCACCTTAGAGCAGGAGTGATTATCAATGGACATCACTAATGAGCCACCAAAAGTTGCCCAGGTATTGCTAATCATTGCCGCCTTTATTGTCGTAGTGGCGGGGATGCAAGCCGCCAAGGCCATTATCGTCCCCTTCTTATTGGCGGCGTTCATCTCCATTATCAGCTCACCGCCCCTCTTTTGGCTGAAAGAAAGAAAGGTGCCAACATGGCTTGCCTTGTTAATCGTCATGTTCGGGATTCTCTTTTTCCTCTTGCTTATAGCTGGCCTCGTTGCCTCCTCGGTGAATGATTTCTCGGAGAAATTGCCCTTTTATGAGGCCAGGCTCAAAGGGCAGACCGATGCCGTCTTGGGCTGGCTGGAGCGGATCGACGTAGACGTTGCCCGTCTTGAGTTAGACAAGATATTCAATTCCGCAGCAGTCATGAAGTTCGTCGCCATGTTACTCAACGAACTGGGGGGAGTACTGACAAACGGTTTTCTGATCCTCCTCACGGTCATCTTCATCCTCCTGGAGGCCTCGAGTATCCCCACCAAGCTTCACGCCATATTTCGCGACCCGGAGGCCTCGCTGGGGCGCATAAAACATTTTACCGGCACGGTCAATCGGTATATTGCTATAAAGACAGGGATCAGTCTTGCTACCGGTACTTTTGTGGCCATTTTTCTCATCATTATGGGTGTCGATTATCCCCTCTTGTGGGGAGTGTTGACCTTTATCCTTGGCTACATTCCGAACATCGGCTCCATTATGGCGGCAGTACCAGCCATCCTCTTGACGATCGTACAACTGGGGCTGGGACGGACTTTAGGGGTTATCATCGGTTATGTCGTGATTAATATGGTCATGGGTAACATCATCGAACCGCGCCTGATGGGCCGGGGGTTAGGGCTTTCGACGTTAGTGGTATTTGTCTCCTTGATATTCTGGGGGTGGATATTGGGGCCTGTCGGCATGGTGCTGTCGGTCCCATTGACTATGACGGTAAAGATCGCACTGGATAGCTCGGAAGATACCCGTTGGATCGCCGTTCTGCTGGGGTCAGAGAAAGCCAACCTGCCAAAACCCGCTGCTGAAGATGATGATAGATGTTAGGTTGCCGAAAATGTTAAGGCTGTTGTTCGCACGAGGTAAGAGGCACATGGGGAAGCCATAGTAACGTGCAGGTGAGCTTTGAAAAATGGTAAAGAACCCCCAGCAAGCTGGGGGGTTCTTTAATAGTGCGGACCTCAGAACCCCTTGTTGCTTCCCTGGAGGGAATACGTTATCTTATCATGAGCCCATGCCATGAAGGAGGGGATCATGCAGGAGATATCGTGGAATGAGGCCATTGAATTAGGTTCGCCGTACCCCTATGCCCTTGCCACCACCGTGGACAAGGACGGGAGGCCCAATATCATCGGCCTTGCCTGGTGGACCATCGTCTCGGGGGAGCCCCTGATGATCGCCATCTCCGTGGGACACGGACGGTACTCCCATGAGTGTCTGGGGCATTGCGGAGAGTTTGTCCTCTGTCTCCCTCCTGAGGAGCACAAGGAGGGGGCGTGGCTCTGTGGAACCACGTCGGGGAGAAAAATAGATAAATTTTCCAAGGCCGGCTTTCAACAGGTCCCCGCCAAGGTCGTTGCACCCCCCATCATCGAGGGATCGACGGTGGCCTACGAATGTAAGGTCACCAATACGCTAGTCACAGGTGATCATACCCTCTTCATCGGGGAGGTAGTGGCCATCCACGGGTCGCCTGAGAGGACACGGCACCTTTACACTGTCCACTACCGCAAAGTCGTGAGCATCGATTGCAAGGGCCATTGTAATTTTGCGCTTTGATTGTTCGATCGACATTATCGTGAAGTGTTGCTCAATTGCTGGAGGAAGTTATGTTGCGCATGGAGATACCGGGCAGGAGAGATTATACCGTAGAATTTTTGGTCTTGGACATGAACGGGACCCTCTCCACCGATGGGAGGATCTCCGGCAAGGTGCGGGATAAGATCAACCTCCTCGCAAAACGCCTGAAGGTATATATCCTCACCGCCGACACCCGAGGAGATGCCCAGGAACGACTGGGACGCATCAATGCAGAGCTGGTGAGAATAACCGAAGGTGACGAAGCCCCTCAGAAAGAGCAGTTTGTCAGAGCGATCGGTGGAGAGAAAACCATCGCCGTTGGGAATGGGTATAACGATCACCTCATGGTGCAGGAAGCAGCCCTGGCCATCGCCGTCATCGGCAGGGAGGGGGCAGCCAGGGAGACCATCTCCAACGCCGATGTGGTGGTCAATGAGATGATAGACGCCCTGGACCTCATCCTTAAACCCCTCAGGCATCAAGCGACCCTCAGAAAGTAAAACTCGCTTCGTTCATTGTCTCCTGCGGGGTATAAATCCGAGATAAAGCGTGAACGTTTGATTTCAATCCTTTCTGTGTTATTATACGCGAATAATCTTCACCCGAAGGAATTGAATGCACTTTTTTCAACACAAAGACGGCGTTCTCCACTGTGAAGAATGCTCGGTAGAAGAGATAGCTCACGAGGTGGGAACCCCCTTCTATCTTTACAGCTACCGGACCTTAGTCCGCCACTACCAGACCTTTGACTCGGCCTTTAAAACCCTCCCCCACCTGCTCTGTTACTCGGCCAAGGCCAATTCCAATGTAGCCGTGCTCAGGACCTTTATTAACTTGGGAGGGGGGGTAGATGTCGTCTCCGGCGGCGAGCTCTTCCGGGCCTTACATGCCGGCGCCGATCCTGCCACAATCGTCTATTCCGGGGTGGGAAAGCGGGAGGATGAGATCAGATATGCCCTGCAGGAGAGGATTTTGATGCTCAATGTGGAGTCCTATCAAGAGCTCCATGTCATCAATGGCATTGCGAGCACCATGGGAATTCAGGCCCCCATCTCCTTAAGGGTCAATCCCGACATCGACCCGCAAACCCATCCGTACATCGCAACCGGCATCAAGAAGGCCAAGTTCGGGATAGATATCGATTGGGCCCTGAAGTGGTACCAAGAGGCCAAGGAATTGCCACATCTGAAAATCAGAGGGGTGAGCTGCCACATTGGATCGCAACTCACCGAGACAGGACCCTTTGTGGAGGCCCTCAAGCGGGTTAAAGAACTGGTCCTAAAACTGAAGGCCGAAGGGATAGAGATCGAATATGTGGATCTCGGCGGGGGGTTGGGGATCACCTACCATCAAGAAGAACCCCCCGATCCGCAAGAATATGCTCATGCCATCATCGAGGAGGGAAAAAACCTCCCCTGCACCTTCATCTTTGAACCCGGCAGGGTGATCGTGGGCAACGCCGGAATCCTGGTCACGCGGGTCCTCTATACCAAAGAGGGAGAAAAGAACTTCGTGGTCGTTGATGCAGCCATGAACGACCTTGTCCGGCCTACCCTGTATGGGGCTTACCAGGAGATCGTCTCAATCAAGGAGAAAAAGGGTGACGAGATGGTGGCGGATATGGTGGGGCCCATCTGTGAGTCGGGTGACTTTCTGGCCCGCGACAGGGTGATGCCGCGCTTTGAGCCGGGGGATCTGGTGGCGGTGATGAGCGCCGGTGCCTACGGGTTTGCCATGTCCTCCACCTATAACTCCCGCCCCAGGGTGGCCGAGGTTCTGGTAAAGGATGGGGCATTCCATCTGATCAGGGAGCGGGAGTCCTACAACGATCTCATTCGCGGGGAGAGGATCCCCTCTTTTTTGGAAGGGTGATGAAAGAACCCCTTGAGTTCTATAAGATGACAGGGGGGGGGAACGATTTCATCCTCATCGACAACCGAGAGGGAAAGATCGACGTTGATGCCCTGCGCCCCTCCATACCCCAGTTATGTCGCCATAAGCTCTCCGTCGGGGCGGATGGGTTGATCATCCTCGAGCATTCGGCAAAGGCCCATTTCCGCTGGCGCTTCTTTAACGCCGATGGGAGCGAGGCGGAGATGTGTGGGAACGGGGGGAGGTGCGCTGCGAGGCTCGCCCACCTCGTGGGGATGGCGCCTGCCGACCTCACCTTTGAGACCGTGGCTGGTCTCATCAGGGCTCAGGTGAAGGGCAGAGGGGTAAAGCTGACCCTCCCCCCTCCATCCGATATCAGGTTGGGAATCTCCCTGCCAATCGAAGAAGAGGAGGTCAGCGTGGATTTTATCAACACCGGGGTCCCCCATGCGGTGATCTTTGCCCCTGACCTACTCAAGGCCGATGTCATCGGTTTGGGGAGGCGGATCCGCCATCACGAGGCCTTCCAACCGGCAGGGACCAATGTGGATTTCATTAAGGTAGACAATGGTACCGTCGCGATCCGCACCTATGAGCGTGGTGTGGAGGATGAGACCCTGGCCTGCGGTACCGGAGCAGTAGCCGCCGCCCTCATCGCCGGGTTGAGGGGATTGGCCTTCTCACCCACCACCGTCATCCCCCGCGGTGGAGAGCCCCTGACCATCTATTACGAGGGGGGAGGAAAGATAAAGGATGTCTCTCTCGAAGGGGAAGTAAGGTTGATCTATCGCGGTTGGCTTGATGAGGAGTCCCTCTTATGAAGGCCGTGGATACGATCCTTGATGCCGTGGGGAACACCCCCATGGTGCGACTGACGAAGGTGACGCAGCACGCAATCTTCGCCAAGGCGGAGTTCCTCAACCCGGGTGGGAGTGTCAAGGACCGGGTGGCCAAATACCTCATTGAAGAGGCGGAGCATGAAGGGCGGCTGAAGAAGGGTGACATCATCATGGAACCTTCGTCGGGGAATACGGGTATCGGGATCACCTTGGTGGGTGTGCAGAAGGGGTATCGGGTGATCATCGTCATGCCGGAGAACATGAGTGAGGAGCGCAAGAAGATCATCCGCGCCTTCGGGGGAGAGCTGATCCTGACCCCTGCCGAGGCGGGGATCGAAGGGGCGGTGAACAAGACCATGGAGCTGGCCGCCAAAGACCCCTCTGTCTACGTCCCCCAGCAGTTCGAAAACCCCAAGAACCCGGAGATCCACTATCTCACCACTGGCCCGGAGATATGGGAACAGATGGATGGGCGAGTAGATTTCTTTGTGGCGGGGGTCGGTAGCGGGGGTACCCTGGGGGGTGTGGGGAAATATCTCAAGGAGAGGCGGCGCCAGATAAAGCTGATCGCGGTGGAACCGCAGAACAGCGCCGCCCTGCTCGGCCATGAGCCGGGCCTCCACCAGATCCAGGGTATCGGCGACGGCTTTATCCCGGCGGTCCTCGACACGTCGATCATCGATGGGGTGATCACGGTGACTGATGAGGATGCCATCGAGATGACGCGCCGGCTGGCAAAAGAGGAGGGACTGTTGGTTGGAACCTCCTCAGGGGCCAATGTCTGGTCCGCCATCAGGCTGGGCGAACGGGGAGGGGAAAATATCGTCACCGTCCTCCCTGACAGGGCAGAGCGCTACTTCAGCACCAGCCTGATATAAGAGAGGGTTCAATCCCGCCCCACAATATAAATTTACGGAAGCGGAATGCTGCTGGCGGCAGGGTTCGAGGATGCAAGGGAGTTTTTTGACGAGAACTTTGGAAACCAACAATTGAATTCGATTACTTTCCTCTACCCAGTGGGGAGAGGAAAAGGGTGTGGGGGTTAAAGAGATGATCAACGTTATCGTCGTGGGGACGGCAGGTCGTATGGGGCGCATGGTCATAAACGCCATCCAGAACTCCGAGGGTACCCAATGTACAGGGGCAGTGGAGGCCCCTGGGCATCCGGCCGTGGGAAAGGATGCAGGTGCCGTGGCCGGCTTAGGAGAGCTCGGGGTACGGATAGAGGATAGCTTGCAATCTGTGATCAAAAAGGGGGATGTCGTCATAGACTTTACCTTGGCTGAGTCCTCCCTGGGGAATATGGAAATCGCCGCCCAACATCACAAGGCCATGGTAGTGGGGAGCACCGGCTTCTCCTCTCAACAGATGGAGCGAGTCAAGAAGCTCACTATGGAGTTCCCCTGCTGCCTCTCCCCCAACATGAGTGTGGGGGTAAACCTCATGTTCCGGATCGTGGAGGAGATGGCGCAGATATTGGGGGATGACTACGATTGCGAGATCATCGAGGCCCACCATCGCATGAAAAAGGACACCCCAAGCGGTACCGCCCTGCGCTTGGGAGAGGTAATCGCGAAAAGTCTGGGGAGGAAGTTGGCAGAAGTAGGTGTCTACGGCAGAAAAGGGCTGACCGGCGAGCGCAGCAGAGCGGAGATCGGGATGCATGCCATCAGGGCCGGGGACATCGTGGGGGAGCATACGGTGATCTTTGGGGGGATGGGCGAAAGGATAGAGGTCACCCACCGCGCCCACACGAGGGACACCTTTGCGCAAGGGGCGGTCCGCGCCGCCCGGTGGGTGGTCAACCAGAAAGCCGGGCTCTATGACATGGGAGATGTCTTGGGGCTGAAGGGATAGAAGTCCGAGATGTTAAGGAAACGATAATGGGATTACTCATCTTAATCATTGTGCTTATCATAATTCTTGCAGCATCCATCAGGGTTGTACGGGAATTTGAAAGGATCGCTGTCTTTCGGCTTGGGCGTTTTTTTAAAATCGTGGGACCAGGATTGGTGCTGCTCATTCCCCTTGTTGACAAGGGTGTCAAAGTAAACCTGAAAGAAAAAATTCCCGAATGGCATACCTTGGCCCCACATGAATTGGAAGAAAGGATTAAGCGGTACGTGTTGTACGAGAGAAGAGTCAATCCTTAACGAGGGGCTGAATTGGTATCAAGCCCGTGAGATGCAGTTAATCATTCCTCAACCTCGCATTCTTTGTCTGATATTTTGACAGCGGTAACCTTCTTCAGTATTTTTCGATTTGTATATATCGGCAACCCTTGAAAAACATACGAAATTTATTGCATAATTTTAATTTGAACTTATTTACGCAGTAATATAAACTGCATATATGCAGTATAATCTAAGATTATAAAAACATAAGAAGGAGATAATCATGAAGAACCGATGGAAAACCATGAAAGTGTTACTCTTGCTCTTTGCTTTGAGCACTCTTTTTTTCACTCTTGTTGCTCCAAAACGGGTAATAGTAACTGAAAAGCCTCAGATATCTTTAAAAAATGAAATTCGAGACAAGGACCACGTTAAGTTTACAATCGGGTTGCGCGGCAGAGCAGATAAATCAAAGATACTGAAGTCCGATGAACTCAAATGCGTCAATTGGGGCTTTATGGAAAAAGTGCATAACTTTAGCTATGTAGGAACTGCCTGGGCAGAAGAATGGGAATGCAATGACCCAAGCTACCCCCTCAACTGCAATAACGGCGTCTGTTGCGCAACAGGTTACAATTGTTGTTATATGGGCTGCTGTCCTTCTGGCTCCCTCTGTTGTCCGACCGGGTGCTGCCCCCCTGGTTATCCATGGTTTTGTCCGGAAAATAATAGGTGTTATGAGCGTTATGATGACGCAAGCGTAAAATGCGGTAGTATCCTTCAAGAGTGCAGGTAGATACGAATATCCAAAGGAGCTTTTCCCATGGTTCGGAGAGTCTGATAGGGACGAAACCGAGACAAATTTTTTCAACAATCAATTATTCATGGTACGATCAAAAGTCAGTTGTAGTTCCATGCAGTAATATAAAGCTGCATAAGCAGTATAATCTAAGGTTATTCATTCCCCCTATGGAAGAATTCTTCGGAGAACAAATCGAAGTTGAAAAGTCAGAGACGTCGCCGCAACCCCTGCGTTTTCAATGGAATGGAGAGGTTCATGATGTAGTAGAGGTGTTGAATGAACGCGTCGATACCGGATTCGGTGCCCTTCCACGCCGCAGCCGTAAATGGTACACACGGAGACACCGCCGCTACTTTGTCGTGAGAGATGCAAAAGGAGACGTCTTCGAGATCTATTTTGATTACAGCAATCGCCAGAAACAAAGCTGGTGGCTGGTAAGAAGATTCGATAGAAAAAGCATGGAGGCAGGAAGGAACATTGCTACCTAAGGTACATTATTGAATTCCCACCACGTTTTCAAGTTTTTTGCCATTGAGGATGTCCCTTAAATAGCCTTTGAAATACATGGTCTGAGATTTCCGTTTAATTCTTCCTCCGGCTACGGTCAGCAGTCGATGATAAACCCATTGTTAAGAATCTCTGGATCAGCCTCAAATCATTTATAAAACCGCCTCATTTTTCTGTTCCGCCAGCCACGCTTGGATGCGTTGGTCTATTTGGTCTCTCACTTCCCGAAACTTTGCCAACTTTTCATCATCCGACCCCACAAACGTTGAAGGATCTTCAAAAGACCAGTGCAGTCTTTGACCAACTCCAGGAAATACCGTAGGGCATTTTTTTTCAGCTTCGTGGCAGACAGTAATCAAATATCCGAAGTGTGTTTTCCCCATATATTCCCTGATGTGTTTGGTATATTGTCCGCTAAGACGTATGCCAACTTCCTCCATGACGCGGTTAGTGTACGGATTGATTCCTTTCGGTTCAAACCCAGCACTGTATGCTTCAAATTCGTCTCCGCCGTATTGCCTCAGGAAGGCTTCGGCCATTTGACTGCGCGCGGAATTATCCGTGCATAGAAACAGAACTTTGATTTTGCTCACGGCTTAATCTCCCTTTTGGATGCTCGCTGGTGGCATCCGGTTTTGGACTGTTATAAATATTTTGCCATATTATACAGCCACTTAGCCTCCTGTGTGTTTCTCTTCTTTGACATCGGCGTGATGTTTGATCACCAAGGCATCCACCATAAAGATAATATCTTCAGCGATATTCGTGGCATGATCTGCAATTTGTTCCATGGGAGAAAAGGGGATGTTGTTATCTACGTTGCTTTTCTCTTTCACCCCATGCCATCCATCATCTTCTCATCCCCTCCTGATATATTGTCCATATTTCATGGACGTCTCTTTTTTAATCCTTACTATATTTCCAGAGCCAGAGGAGCCCCATCACGATCAGAAGGGCCGGCAGAAAATAGGTCTTAACGATTACTGGAATCGAGATATCGAACGAGTAATATTTTGCTCCTACGATCAAGATCCCAATGATGGCTGTAACCCAAGCAGGCAGACTTTTTATATTACGGAAGATGTTACCCACGCCCAGGGCAACGACGATCCATGGCCATCCCTCTCTCAACCCATACCCCGTGCCCAATCGATCCAAAAGAATCAGCACACCCAATGCAATCAGAGCCAATCCCAAACCCATAATCGTTCTCCTTTCTTTCTCTCTATTCGATCATAACCTTGCTTAGAAAATGCCACCAAAAAACTCCCCTCCCCTGGCGGGAGGGGATGAATCCCGCTCCGCTTTGCATAAATCAGGGAATACGGGATGCCGCAAGGCGGCAGGGGAGGGGGAATAAACGATCGTGTAAACCCTCACCCCTACCCTCTCCCGTTGTATAGACTGGGTACATAGTATTTTCCCTGCCATTGGCGGGATTCCCGGAGGTGGCTCTTTAGCCAGTGGGTGATGCTCCGTCATGATGGATTATCTTGAATCTGGCCCACCCACATTATGGAGGGACCCCTGTGCCGTCGTCACATCTTGATGGTGATCTCATAGCTCCCCACCCCCACCTTGCCGGCCAGCCCCGTTTGAAATATCAGGTCCATGACCTTAGGTCTCGTATGATTCGGGACCATGAGGATGAGCTTGGCCCCCAGCCCGGCAAACTCCTTCCATTGCCGGGCCTGCTCAGGGGTGATGCTCTCCTCTGTCTCCACCTCCATGATGGCGAGCACCATCCCCTGATTGGCCAGGATCAAGTCGGGATAGCGATTGTTGAATTCGTGCTTCTGTTCTGCCTCGTAGTTCGCCCGGACCTCCTTATAGTCCTTCGCCAGCCTCTGCTGGAGATAGGAGACCAGCCAGTCGTGGAAAAACGCATCCTTTGTCATCTCCACCCCCCTCGGTGCTCTAATGGCGGCCATTGTAGCAACAAAAGGGGGTGGTATTCAACTCCCACAATCGTTT
>Ga0154625_1043_pt5 | contig 11742 bp, 9 predicted proteins | sample Rifle2008BG13ft_FD_116054 | JGI IMG/M metagenome (GOLD analysis project Ga0154625, IMG submission 116054) | Deltaproteobacteria bacterium RBG_13_52_11 | reverse complement strand
TGAGTCCGAGCTCGGGAAGGGCACAACCTTTATCTTCACCATCGCAGCCCCATCTGAACAAGGAGCATATAATGCCTGAGATCCAGAAAGTCACCATTCTCTTAGCGGAGGACGACCATGGCCATGCACGCCTGATCGAGAAGAACCTGCGCCGGGCGAACCTAACGAACGATATTATAAAAGCCCATGACGGCCAGCAGGTAATCGATTATCTCTTTAGCAATGACTGTGCTCCGGCGCTGCTGGTGCTGCTCGATCTCAACATGCCCGTGCTCGACGGCTACCAGGTACTTGAACGCATGAAGACCGACGAACGCACCAAACGCATCCCCGTGGTCATCCTCACCACCACCGACGACGCCCGAGAGGTAACCCGCTGCTATGAGCTCGGCTGCAACGCCTACATCACCAAACCGGTGGACTACGAGCAGTTCTCCGAGACGATCCACAAGCTCGGCCTGTTCCTGGTGGCGATGATGACACCCGATAGGAGGATGACGCTCTATGGATCGGCCTGAACCCATCCGCATCCTCTACATCGAGGATGATCCTGGTCTGGCCCGGCTCGTCCAGAAGCGGTTGGGGAAGACAGGATATACCGTCGATATCGCCTCTGATGGTGAGGAGGGTATTGCCAAGTATACCGCTGACTCCTATGACGTCGTGTTCGTAGATCAGACGTTACCCATCTATGACGGCTTGCAGGTGATTCGTATCCTGGCCTCTCGGGGCCCTTTGCCGCCGATGATTATGATCACGGGGACCGGCGATGAGAAGGTGGCGGTGGAGGCCATGAAGTTGGGTACCAGCGACTATATCGTCAAGGATGTGGAGGGGGGGTATCTCAACCTACTTCCTTCCGTCATCGAAAAGGTACTTCAGCAGCGGTGTGTCGTCGATGAGAAGCAGCGGGCAGAGGAGGAGTTACAAAAGGAAAGAGAGACATTTTTTTCCATGCTGCACAAGGCCCCCTATGGAGCGATTTTGATCGATAAGGATGGGACGAATCGCTATATCAATCCTGAGTTCACCGCCATCACCGGCTATACCCTGAAGAATATTCCCACGGGAAAGGACTGGTTTCGAGCGGCTTATCCCGGCAAGGCGTACCGGCAGCAGGTTATCGAGGCGTGGAAGCGGGATTTTGCCCGGAAGAAGGCCGATAGGCTAATCAGTGTAGTTTTCAGCGTCGTGTGTAAAGATGGCGGGGTTAAGGAGATCGAGTTTAGACCGAACTGGTTAGATGACGGTCAGGCCATCGTGATGTTGGCGGATATAACCGAACGCAGGCGGGCGGAGGAGGCGCTACGGGGAGAACAAGAGAAATTTCAAAACCTCGTGGAGGAGTCTCCGCTCGGAGTATCCATCATCGGGAAAGGAGGCCATTTTAAATATATCAACCCCACGTTCACCGAGATCTTCGGATATGCACAAGAAGATATTCCGACGAGGCGAGAATGGTTTGCCAAGGCATACCCTGATGAAGAATATCGCAACCATGTCGTTGCAACCTGGATCAAGGATAAGAAGAAGACAAAGTGCGGAGAGTCACGACCTAACGCATTTACCGTGACATGCAAGGATGGCTCAAAAAAGGTGATCTATTTTAGACCAATCACGATGGAGACCGGAGATGAGTTTGTTACCTATGAGGATATCACCGACCGCGTGCGGGCGGATGAGGCGCTGCGGGAATCGGGAGATAAATTGGAGAAACTTCATGAAGTAGCCCGCCGTCTGGCAGCGTGCATGAGCGAAGAAGAGGTATATCATGTGGCCGTCGATGCGGCAAAGAGGATCCTCACTTTTTCCTTCTGCAGCCTCGGGATTGTAGAAGGGAAGCAGATTGTCACCAAGGTGGCCGACCCTCATCCCTTTGTTGATGAAACCCAAACGATGTCAGTGCATGAGGGCCTAACGGGTACAACCTATAGAAATGGGAAGACGCACGTCCTGAGGGAGATTAGGAAAGGGGTACAAGCCCTGTCGCCCCATTCACAATATCTCTCTCTGGTCAGTGCTCCCATCGGAGACCTCGGTGTCTTTCAGGCGGCTTCCATCGAACCTGATGCCTTCTCCAAGAATGATACCCGGCTGCTCGAGCTACTGCTCGGCCATACCGCTGCAGCGATCAAACGAATAAGACTGCAAAATGAACTTAAAGAACAGGCCATCCATGATCACCTTACCGGCCTTCACAACCGTTATTATCTTGACAAGGTCCTCGAACAGGAGATCAAGCGCTCAAAGCGCTACAACCATAGCATGGCCTTCATGATGCTCGACGTCAATAGATTTAAGGAAATCAACGACCGATACGGCCACCAGATGGGGGACGAGATCCTCAGGGAGGTAGCTGTGCTGCTGCGCGAGGCGGTAAGAGAAACTGACATCGTGGTCCGTTACGGCGGGGATGAGTTCCTCATCATACTGCTCGAAACAAATGGCGAATTAGACAGCATCAAACGGCGCATCGCCGAGAAGGTAGCCCTTCTCAATATGAAGGATGGGCAGATGGACTTTCCAGTCACGCTGTCTATCGGCAGCGCCTCCTGGGGTCCTAAAGACCATAGGTCCGTGGACGAAATTATGAACGAAGCGGACAGGCGGATGTATGAAGAAAAAAAGCAACACAATGGTCATGTTAAAGGAATTAACCATGCCTGATATCCACGATGTCACCATCCTCCTGGCAGAAGACGACCCAGGCCACACGCGCTTGATCGAGAAGAACCTGCGCCGGGCCAACATCAAAAACGAGATCGCCTTTGCCACCAATGGGCAGGAGGCCCTCGACTACCTGTTCTGCGAAGGTGCGTACGCCAACCACCAGCACCCATCGCACCTGCTGGTGCTGCTTGACCTCAACATGCCGGTGCTCGACGGCTACCAGGTACTCGAACGCATGAAGACCGACGAACGCACCAAACGCATCCCCGTGATCATCCTCACCACCACCGATGACCCCCGAGAGGTGGCCCGCTGCTATGAGCTCGGCTGCAACGTCTACATCACCAAACCAGTGGACTATGAGCAGTTTTCCGAGTCTATCCGCAAGCTGGGGTTATTCCTGATGGTGGTGATGATACCCGATGGGGTAGGAGGGTAGGGAGTAGTCTATGGCTCAATCTGAGCCCATCCGCATCCTCTACATCGAAGACGATCCTGGTCTGGCCCGGCTCGTCCAGAAGCGGTTGGGGAGGGTGGGGTATACCGTTGACATCGCCTCTGATGGTGAGGAGGGTATTGCCAAGTACCATGCCGACTCCTATGACGTAGTATTCGTAGATCAATCGTTACCGGTCTACGAGGGGCTGGAGGTGCTCCGTATCTTAGGCTCTCAAGGTCCGTTGCCTCCCACCATCATGATCACCGGTACTGGTGATGAGCGGGTGGCGGTGGAGGCCATGAAGCTCGGTGCGGGCGATTACATCGTCAAAGACGTGGGGGGCGGGTATCTTGAGTTGCTTCCTTCCGTCATCGAGAAGGTGCTCGACCAGCGGCGCGCTGCTGAGGAGAAGCAGCGGACAGAGGAGACACTGCAGGAGAGCGAAGAGCGCCTCAGGCAGTTCTTTGAGAACGAACCGGAATACTGCTACATGGTCTCAACAGAGGGTATCATACTCGATGTCAATACCGCCGCCCTCACGGTACTGGGCTATAAAAAGGATGAGCTAGTCGGCAAGGCTATGGAAACGTTTTTCGCCCCTGAATCACTGCCGAAATTAAAGCGGCTCATCGTGCAGTGGAAAAAGACGGGGAGTTTCAAGGAACAAGAAATTCGTATCCTCACCAAGGAGGGAACCAGGCGCACGGTCATGCTCAGCACCGGCGCTGTGAGGAATAAAGATGGAACTATATTGTATGGCGTGGCTGTACAGAGAGATATCACCGAGCACGAGCGGATCAAGGAGACCCTCCAGAAGACGGAGGAGCACCTGCGCATCATCGGGGAGGGGGTCAGCGACGGTTTTATCTATGTGGATAGAAATGGAATCGTCCTCTTCTGCAACGAGCGGATGAAGGATATCATTGCGGACCCCCATCCGGAGGGAAAACCTATCAGCGCATTCTATGACGAGGAGAATCAAAAGATCTTGGCGCAAAACCTCAATGCACGATGGGAAGGAAAAGGGACTGTCTATGAGATCGTGCTGACGGACAAAGTGGGCCGAAGGCACAATCTACTGGTAAGCGGCACCCCCTACCGAGACAAACGAGGCGCTATCCAGGGGGCCTTCGGCATCTACCACGATGTCACCGATGAGAGAGAAGCTGCGAAGGTCTTATCGGGATACAAAGAGGCCCTCAAGGACAGCTTTTTCGGGACCACCGAGGCCCTCTCAAAGGTCATTGAGGATCGAGATCCCTATACCAGTGGTCATTCGACCGGTGTGGCAGGACTTGCCGAGGCCATAGCACGCATCATGGGGTTTTCCGAAGACGAGATCACGGGGATCTATATCGCCGGCGTCCTCCACGATATAGGCAAAATGGCCGTGCCGGTGGAGATACTGGTTAAACCCGGCAGGCTGAACGGCATGGAGATATCACTCATCCAGATGCATCCCCAGGCGGGATATGAAATCCTCAAGGGGATCGATTTCCCCTGGCCTGTGGCCCAGGCTACCCTTCAGCACCATGAGCGCATGAATGGCTCAGGGTACCCCCACGGGCTGAAGGGTGACGAGATCATCCCTGAGGCCCGCATCCTGGCGGTTGCCGATGTGATGGATGCCATGACCCACCACCGTCCCTACCGTCCTGCCTTCAGCCTGCAGGAGGCCGTGGCGGAGATCAAGAAGGAACGGGGAAGGCTCCATGACCCTCAGGTGGTGGATGCGTGTTTGGAGGTATTGGGGGGGGAACAGCCCTTTGTCATCTCAGAGTACTCAACGAACTCCACCTCACCCCATTTCCGGAGCCGCTCCAAGAATTCCTCGGCCCTGCCCACCACCACGATGGTGAGGGCTTCTGGAAGGAGATAGGCCGAGGCCAGGCTGTTGACTTGTTCCAGGGTGACCTCCTCAATAGCCTCAGGATAAAAGGAAAGATAATCGTAGGGGATGCCGTAGAGTTCCAGATTCAGGATCTCCCCTGTCATCTGACCAAGGGTCTCCAATTTCAGGGGGAAGCTCCCCCTCAAGAACTGCTTCGCATCTTCGAGCTCCTGGACCCGGACACCCCCCCTGATAAGCTCTTCCATGACCTTCAGGATCTCCTCGATGATTGGCACTGTCGTGGCCGTCGGGGTAAAGGTGGAGATAACGAAAGGCCCTGCGATATGCCCTGCCTGGAAGGTACTGGAAATACCATAGGTATACCCCTTCTCGGCCCTGATGCGCTGCATGAGCCGGGAAGAAAACCCCCCGCCCCCGAAGATGTAATTCATCACTTTGAAGGGGATGTAAGCTTCGTCCTTTCTCTTGATCCCCAATAGACCCTCCCGTATCTGGCTCTGGGTGAGGTCGGGGCGATTCACCGCGATAATCCTCTTCCCCGTGGGCCTCTGCGGTGCAGGCAACTGATCCTCGGTCTTCCCCTTGGTCTTCCAACCTCCCAGAAGGCCTTCGGCCCTTTCCCTGATCTCCTCAGGGGTGAGGTCGCCGATTGCCAGCAGCACGGTGTCCTCAGGGGCGTAGTGGCGGCGGTAAAAGGAACGTGGATCCCCTGCAGACAAACTACCGAGGGATGGAATGGTGCCGTAGGTGGGGTGGGCGTAGGGGGTACCTTCGAGGAGGCGCTGGACGATGATCTCGTCGGCGATGACCTCTGCCTGATCCCGCTGCTGAATCAAACGAGAGATCCTCCTCTGCTGGGATTGCTTCATCTCCTCCTGAGGAAAGGTCGGTTGCAGGAGCATATCGCCCACTAGATCCATGAGGGTGGGAAATGCTTCCGATAGTCCAACGACCTCCACACAAGAGGCGTCCCAGTCGGAACTGGCTGAGTACCGCGCCCCCAATTGCTCCATCTCCAGGGCCAGCTGTTGGCTGTCCCTCTTCCCAGTGCCGAGGGTCACCATCTCAGCGGTGATGTCGGCCAACCCCTCCTTCCCCGCAGGGTCCCTCTCGCTCCCCCTCTTGACCATCACGGTGATATGGGCCAGCGGGAGCTTATGATACTCCAGGCACATCACCGTGAGACCATTGTCCAGCTGCACTTTTTTGATGTGCTCTGCCTTCAAGGGAAACATCTGTGGTCCTTCTTCAAAACGCTGTTATGCATTCGATAATTCCCTTTCCTATCCGCTCCCCGAAGGGAGAGGATACAGTGCAGGGTTTACTTTCTCAGTAACTTTGCCAGTCTCCCCAACTCATTTTTCCTTCGACCGCTAGAATCCTGCCGCCAGCGGCATCCCGCTTCCGTAAACCTATATTGCGGAACGGGATTGGCCCCTTGAACCCTATTGTCAGTCAGCAATCACTTTATTGTCCCATTCAGGGAGCAAAACCCTCGCCTTTAGGAGAAGACTTTAGTTCGATCTTTGTCCCAAAAGGGTTCAATCCCGCGTTTCGCGGGAAAGGGGTCAGGGGTTTCATAAACATGTTTGAATGCTTTTCACTAGAACCCTCGAATCCTTGCATCCTTGACCCCTAAAGCTATCGCCTTTAGGCGATAGTAGTTTACTTATTCCACTGGATCGAGGCGTTCGTTCTCCTCCGGGGTGATGGGTTGCAAGGTAACCACGGTCCTGTTGTCCGCAACCAGATATCGCTGGGCCACTCGCTTGACGTCCTCGGTGGTTATCCCTTCACACCTGTCCAGCACAGTATTGACCATGCCGCAGTCACCTGCCTTGATCTCATAGAGCCCCCCTGCCAATCCCTTAAAGAAGACCGACTGGAGACCCATGATGAAAGAGGCAGTCAATCCCCGTTTGGCCTTGGCGAGTTCCCCTTCATCGAATCGCCCATCCTTTATCTCCTCGATGGCCTCCCATACCTCTTTCTCTAAATCACCTATGGGCACTCCAGGCGCCGCGATGGCATATACCTGCAGCAAGCCCGGATCCATGGACCAAAAAGGCGGGGGATCTACCTCTACCTGGGCCTCTACGGCCCTGCCGGTCTTGACAAAGCGCAGGTAAAAACGGGATGACTTTCCGTGGGAGAGGATGTGGTTCAGGGCGAGGAGGGGGAAGACGTCGGGGTCCCTAATCCCCGGGCAATGGAAGCCGGCGAAGAAGGCCTCCAATTGCGATACCTTCTTATAGAAGGAGCGTTTCTCACCCCGCTGGGGCCGCTCCTGCGCAGGGGGCGCCTCCACATGGTTTTGGGGTTTGAGGTGGCCGTAGTACTGTTCGACTAAGGTGAGGGCCTTTTCTCTCTTGAAGTCACCGACGATAACCACCACGGCATTGTTGGGGGCATACCCCCGCCGGTAATAGTCGAGGCAGTTTTCCAAGGTCAACTTCCTGAGATCGTGATCCCAACCGATCACCGGCCATTGATAGGGGTGCTGGTCAAAGGCGATGGCGAAGAGTTGCTCTATGAGGAGGCCGAAGGGGGAATTGACGGTCCGTAGCTTCCGCTCACTCCTGACCACCTCCCGCTCGGTATCTAAGCTTTCTTGATTCAAGCGAAGGTTCTCGAGCCGCTCGGCCTCCAGCCTCATGGCCAGCTCCAATTTATCAGTGGGGAGATTTTCGAAGTAGCTCGTGTTGTCGATGGTGGTGAAGGCATTGAGGGTCCCTCCATTGGCCTGGATGATGCGGGCGAACTCCTCCGGGCCCAGCTTCTTGGACCCCCTGAACATCATGTGCTCAAAGAGGTGGGAGATGCCGGTGATTCCGGGCCGCTCGTTCCTGGACCCCGTGGCGAAGTGGACCTGGTAGGTTACGATGGGATGAGATGGATCTTCCAGTGTCAAGATCTTCAGACCGTTCGAGAGGGTGTCACGCTGAAAGTCCAAGATGATCTTTTGCATAACGGCCCCCAAGATATCATCCTCAGCGTGCGGAGTCAACGGATACTGGTTCTTCTTTGGCACAAGACATGATACGCTACCCACGTACATCGGCCTGTTGATATTTTTTTCTGTTGGGCATACAATTATTGTACGATATATTACCGGATAGGAAAAATATCAATAAAGTGCAAGGGCACTGGTTGATAAAGGCCAAAGGGATACGCTCCATCTAGGAGGACACGAGTCGATTCCATGAAGAAGACAGGGATTGTCAGACATCAGATCTATCTCAAGCACAAAACCGGGGTCTTGCATCCGGAGAGTCCGCAACGCCTTCAGGCTATTTATTCGATGTTGGACAACAGGGCATTTGGTGATGCAGTGGTCTATATCGAGCCGCGCTATGCGACGTTGGATGAGATCCTCTGGGTCCACGACTCCCGTTATGTAGACCGTGTGCTCGACAGTGCCGAGAAGGCACGGGTCAGGTTTGATCCCGATACCGTGACCTCACCGAAGACCTACCAGGCCGCCTTGATGGCGGCGGGGGGGGTAATGGAGGCAATCAAACAGGCGGTGACCAAGGAGGTGCTCAATGCATTTGCCCTCGTCAGGCCACCAGGGCATCATGCCCTCAGAGATCAAGCGATGGGGTTTTGTATCTTCAATAACGAGTCCATCGGAGCATACTATGCCATGAAGGCCCACGGGTTAAGGAGGGTCTTGATCGTCGATTGGGATGTCCACCACGGCAACGGTATCCAGAGCATCTTTTATGATAATCCCTCTGTCCTCTATTTTTCCGTTCACCGCGCCCCCTTTTTCCCCTGGAGCGGAGAGGTGAGTGAGATAGGAGCAGGAGAGGGTGAGGGATATACCGTCAATGTACCCCTGGTGCCCGGCTGTTCCAATGAGGATTACGGGAACATATTCCGCCATCTCCTCAGGCCTATTGCCGAGCAGTTTAGGCCCGAGTTAGTCATCGTTTCCGCCGGATTCGACACCCATCACGACGATCCCATCGGATCGATGAACCTCACCCCCGAGGGATTTGCCAGGATGACTGCCCTCTTGATGGAGATGGCTGCTTTATCCTGTGAGGGAAGGCTAGTCCTTGCCTTGGAGGGGGGATACAGTCCGGAGGGCTTGCGGGACTCCGTGGAGATGGTACTGTGGGAACTGAGCGGCAATTCGAAAATCGATAAAGACCAGATGCAGCACGCGGAGGATGCGCACTACGAAAGAATGGCCGAGACCATTGAGCGGGTCAAAGGGATTCACCATCGTTATTGGAAATTTTAGGGGGAGGAGGACGAAGCGATGCGTTTATTGATTCTTGGAGAACATGAGTCGGATCATTGGAAGGAGATCAGGGAGAAGGCTGGGAGGATATTCGGCCAGCCACCCCTCGGGGTACGGGTCCTCCATCGGTATGCCACCCTGAGCGGCAATCTCACCTTCACCGTCATTGAGGCGGAGCAGGAAGAGGAGGTGGCGAAGCTGATGACGGAACTCTCCGTTGTGTCCACGTATGAAGTCTATCCCATCTATGAGATCGGAGCGGGGGAGAAGACGGAGGCAAAAGAGGGGGCCTTTGAGTCCATGCACGGTCCGATCTAATGGCCGTGGAAATTATCTTGGCACATCGATCCTGACGGGAGTGGCCGTATATCTGTCCGGGGGCTTGAGGAGTTGCACCCCCCAACGAAAGATCGGATAAAAGCCATTGCGTTTTATCACCGATGGTTAACTAAAGCCTTAAGAGGAGCGTGATGAATGGAAAATGTCCTTCCCCCTGCCAACCCAGAGGCCAATCTGCGGGATTACAGCAAGGCCTGTCAATCCTTTGACTGGAAGGAAGTAGAGCAGGAGTTCAGTTGGCACCTGACCGGCAAGGTGAACATCGCCTATGAAGCCATCGATCGGCATGCAGAGGATCCAACTCGCTGTCATCGATATTGTCTCATCTATGAGGATGAGAACCGGAGGGAACGGATTACCTATCACCAGATGCGGGACCTCTCCAATAAGTTCGCCAACGTCCTCAAGAAACTGGGGGTGGAGAAGGGGGACAGGGTCTTCATATTCCTCCCCCGGTGCCCCGAGTATTACATCGCCATGGCCGGCTGTGCCAAGGTCGGGGCCATCTTGAGCCCCCTCTTTGAGGACCTCATGGAGATGGCCGTCAGGGAGAGACTCAGAGACAGCGGGGCCAAGGTACTGGTAACCACCCCCAAGATGGCCGCCCGAGTGCCGTTCACTGAACTCCCTGACCTGCGCAATATCATTTTGGTGGGGTCTGGGAATATCGTCCTGAGGCCCGGTGAGGTGAGCTGGGAGGAGGAGATTGCCCGCGCTTCCTATGATTTTGAGATAGAATGGATGGACCTCGAAGATCCCCTCTATATCATCTATACCTCCGGCTCCACCGGAAAGCCTAAGGGGGTCCTCCATGTTCATCGAGACATGGTCGGGTATCTCATCACGGCGCGGTGGGTGCTCGACCTCCGGGATGACGATCGCCTGTGGACCACGTCGGAACCAGGGTGGATTACGGGGACGGTATATGGTGTCTTTGCCCCCTGGCTCTGTGGGGTGGATAATTTTGTCCGAGGGGGGAGGTTTGGGCTCGAAGGGTGGTGCCGTTCCATCGAGTCGCATCGGATAACGGTCTGGTACTCCTCCCCTACCGTCTTTATGAGGATGATGGAACAAGAAAAAGAGATAGCCGAGCAGTGTGATCTCAGCAGCCTACGCCACATCCTCAGTGTGGGGGGACCCCTGCCCCCGGAGGTCGTGTTTTGGGCCAGGAGGTTTTTCAAGACCCCCATCCATGACACCTGGTGGATGACCGAGACAGGGATGATCATGATCGCCAATTACCCCGGTATGCCTATTAAGCCGGGTTCCATCGGGAAGCCCTTTCCCGGCATTGAGGCGGCTATAGTCGATGACCACGGGAAAGAGGTGCCCCCGCTGACGTTGGGGGACCTGGCCATAAAAAAGGGATGGCCGGCCATGATGCGGGGGATCTGGCGCGACGAAAAGAGATATCAGGAATATTTTTCCCATGAGCCCTGGTATATCTCCGGCGACCTCGCCTACATGGATGATGACGGCTATTTCTATTTCCAGGGGAGGGAGGACTATCAGATCAAGGTGGATGGGGCCATGATCAGTACCACCGAGGTGGAGGAGGCCCTGCGGGGGTACCCGGCAGTGGCCGATGCCGGGGTCGTCGGCCAACCAGACCCCATCCGGGGAACGGTGATCATGGCCTTCATCGCCCTGAAGCCGGGGTTTTCCCCCTCAGGAGAACTCCAGGAAGAGATCAGAGAATTTATGCGAAGGTATTTCTCCCGCCGGTTAGTCCCTAAGGAGATAGAGTTTCGCCCTGAGATACCCAGGGGGGAGGATGGGGCAGTGGTCAGGAGGGTGCTAAAGGCGTGGGCGTTGGGACTCCCTGACTAACAGGCTGTTGAAAAACGCCCATCTGTCCCGCGTTTCGCGGGATTTCTCTCATCTTTCGTCGTTGCGGTGTACGTCAAAGTACGCCTCACTCCTCATGATTTCGAGGCCTCCGTAAGCGGGATTTCGTAAAGCTCAACTTGCATCTGGGCATTTTTGAGCAGCCTGTTGGGAATCACTTGTGCAACAACCTCTTAAAGATCGAGGATCATGGCGGTCTCGGTGCAGTCGGGGAATTTGATGCACCTGACACAATCGGTCCAGATCTTGTGGGGGAGGGTGGACTTGTCCACGGCACGGAAGCCCATCTGTTCAAAATAGGGTGGTATATAGGTGAGGAGAAAGATTCGTGAGACCCCGAGC
>Ga0154625_1070_pt1 | contig 11909 bp, 7 predicted proteins | sample Rifle2008BG13ft_FD_116054 | JGI IMG/M metagenome (GOLD analysis project Ga0154625, IMG submission 116054) | Deltaproteobacteria bacterium RBG_13_52_11 | reverse complement strand
TTGTCGTCGGTACGCCGGGGCGCATACTCGATCATCTTCTCAAGCGGACACTTTCTCTTGAACATCTTGAGATGCTCATTTTTGATGAAGCCGACCGCATGTTGTCCATGGGCTTTTACCCCGACATGAAAAGGATACAGAAATACCTTCCTGCCCGCCGTCTCAATAGCTGTATGTTCTCGGCAACCTTCCCGCCCCATGTCGTCCGCACCGCAAGCGAATTCATTCATAAAGGGGAGTTCATCTCCCTGAGCGAAGACCACGTGCACGTCACCGACACCGAGCACGTCTTCTATACCGTGCCCGGCATGGACAAAGATCGCAGCCTTATCCGCATCATCGAAATTGAGAACCCGGCTTCAGCCCTTATTTTCTGCAATACCAAAGCTGAAGTACATTATGTGTCAACCGTCCTGCAAAATTTCGGTTATGACGCGGATGAATTGACATCCGATCTTCCGCAGAAGGATCGCGATCGGGTTCTGGAGCGTGTTCGCAAGAAGACGCTTCGTTTTCTGGTGGCCACCGATGTGGCTGCTCGGGGGCTCGACATCCCTGATCTCTCTCACGTGATTCAATACGAACCGTCCAAAGATTTAGAGGACTATATCCACCGGGCCGGGCGAACGGGCCGAGTTGGCAAGGCGGGAGTCGCCATGACGCTGGTAACCCACGTGGAAACATTCGTTCTCGACCGTATCGCTAAAAAGTATAGTATCGACCTGCAACAGTGGCCTTTGCCAACGGATGCCGACGTAGCGGCCGTTGTTTCAGAACGGGTAACGGCCTTGCTCGAAGCCCGCCTACGCGATCGGGACGCGCAAAAAACCGAACGCAGTAAGCGATTTGTTTCGCTGGGCCGCAGTCTGGCCGAAAATGAAGACGAGTCCGCCATCATTGCCATGTTACTGGACGATTATTATCAGCAGATGCTTCATGCCCCCTTACCACAACCCTCTGAACCCTCTAAGGCACCGTCAGACAAAGGACAAAAAAAGCCGCGAACAGGAGCGAGCCGCAATCGTCCCCGCCCTAGGAACAAAAAAAGACGATAGTCGTAGCGGTTAGGCTTTGCCCCTTCTTCGACACTATTTGAGTTATAAAGTTAGAGGACATATAAGGGGAGATCAAAATTATCAAAAACTCAACTCATCTGTAAGGTGAAAAATTTGAGCAACATTCCTACCTTTTCGCCCTTTTCCGTTTGTAGCGATAGAGGCAGCTTATTTTTATCAAGGCAGATAGTTGTTGACAAAACAATTTGTCTATTATAGCATAAACACTAAGTATCATATCTAAAAAGAGGGTTAACAAGTTAATCAAACGTAGACACTCATCTAGCCGCTTTGGAGTACGCAAAAGAATCAATAATTTCTAACCCTTCTAAGAGATTAAGGAGGGGCAAACAATGATTGAAACATCTAAAATAATTCAGGCACTTTGCTACCTTTTGAGCAAAGTCAAGAAGGCTGACAAATTGAAGCTCGTTAAGCTTCTATATCTAGCCGATAAATATCATATCATCCGTTATGCTCGAACGGTAAGCAATGATGAATATTGGGCAATGGATTATGGCCCCGTTGGATCGACCGCAAAAGATATCCTTGGATTTGATCGCGAATTCCTGTCAAAAGAATTTGAATACGCTGAGAAGATGTTAACGAAAGTAAGTCAGAATTTTTTTGTTCAGGGAACCGATTGCGCAATTGAAGAACTTAATAAATTATCCGAAACAGATATAGAGGCTCTGGACTTTGTCGCCGAAAAATTTGGTAGTCTGAGTACTCATCAGTTGATAAAATTGACCCATCGTTATCCAGAATGGGCGCAGTATAAAGAGCTGTTTAAAAACCAAATGACGAGGCGGGAAAGGATTGAGGATAGAGAACTATTGTCTGTTTTGGATGATGATGTCCTGGCAGTATCCAGAGGGCATTTAGAGGAATCCGCTAACATCCTTTCCGGATTATCCAATTGATGTGGATCTCCCACCAGCAATTATATTAAACAGCATTGATGATTTCTGTATTCTTTTTTTTAAAGATACGACTCATGATCTAAATGCACCGCCTCATTTTTGGGCCATTTTCCCGGTAAGCCCGGTCTTAAGATTCTCGATGTGTATCATTACTTCTCAAATTGAAAAACGCGTTAAGTATTATCAGAAAGCGAATGCCAAGGCGTTAAAATCTCTCGTTAAAATAAGTAATGAGACCTTTGTTTTTCTTACTACGGAATCGGTTATTGATTGCAATCGGATGGAACTATTGTCCAAGGAAGAATTACTAAAGAGAATTGACCCAAAAGGACCATGTGAGATTAAGGCCATTTCCGAGAAGTTCCCTTCTTTTTTGAAGCGAGAAATCTTTAGCGCAATAGATCAAAGTCCGTTAATCTCTTCTGATATAAAAAAGAGCATTAAAGAGATTCATAAAGATCACGCGAAATAGTTTAGCATTACTTTAATGGACGTTCGTGCGGAACATGCCCAGCCATTTTGATATCTTTTTGTCCCCGTCCGCCACTTATATATACTTTATAACACTTCTAATCTCTAGAACTTCAACTGGACAATCTTCCCAATCATGTTCCCAGCACACAATGACGTCGCATTGCTCTGGATTATGTCCATGCTCACGGAAATTAGAACTCCTGTATTCGAACTCAATTTGAACATGTTCCCATTTGTTGTTTTCTTTATCGAAACAGCGTTTACCTTCGCAATCAGGGTAATCTGTTCTAATCGACTCGATCAAATAGCCAAGTTCCTGACTGATCATGCCGAATAAATAAACAACACCTTGTTCATTTACTGGGGCGAAACGCAGGCCGCGAAAGTTGATTGGTTTGCCAAATACAACTCTCTTTCGTTTTGGTTCCGAAGGCTTGATAGTCTCGGGCACAATTTTTACTTTTGGTGTTTCAGCGTTGGGACCCAATTGCTCTAACTGGGGAGAGCCCAATGAATCAGGGAACGTCTTCTTAGCAATTAGAAAAGCCTCATTGAGGCTCTTCCACCTAGCACGATAAGGTCTCTCGCTGAATTTCCCTTTAGCATTAACCATTGACCCCGTGGGTTCTTTTCCATATTCATTATAAAGGCGGATGAGATCAAGTAACAGAGTGTCGTCAGGGATGGGGTCCCTTTTCTTGATTGCTTCGACAGGATCAATTGGTTCAAGCCCCGCTTCCTTGACAGCATCATTCCATGATCAAAAATGGTACCTAACAGTACTACTGGACATTTTTGAGTGTTTTTGGAAATCGGATTTCTTTAAAGATTTCTGACCGAGCGAAGCCGCAATTCGCTTGATTTCAGAAATGATTTCATCTTTGGTATACATAAATCACTCTTTCATTGTGCTAACAGAGTTAATACGTGGAAAATTTTCTATATATTACCATTATATCAGGTAAATTTTTCCGGCTATTTTTATAGTAAAGCATAAAAAAAGGGAAATATATCACTTTTTAAGGTTTTACACCCCCAATGTCTTCTGCCAGGCGGCTTTCAGCTTATAGATGTCACCCAGGATAATCTTTTTCCCATTGAGGCCGGTGACGATGAAAGCTTTTTCCTTGGTCACTCTTCCGATCTCACCGACGGAGATACCTTTCATAATAGAGAGGAAGGCCTTTTGCTTGGCGGGATGGATGGTCACGACAAACCTGCTTTGCGATTCGGAGAAGAGCAGGTAGTCATCCCGCTCTATCCCCTCAGCCGGGACCTTGCTAAGGTCCATCTCCATCCCGAATCCGCCGGCAAAGGCGCTCTCTGCCAGGGCGACGCCCAGCCCCCCATCAGAGCAGTCGTGGCACGAGGCAATCAACCCTTTCATGATAGCTCCATGGAGTTTGTGATAGAGCTCCTTGGCCTGCTCAGCCCTGACCTGCGGCACCTGGTTGCCGATGCAATTGTGCATGGCAAGGTATTCCGACCCGCCCATTTCCTCATAGGTCTGCCCCACGCAATAGACGAGATCGCCGGCTGCCTTCACATCCATGGTCACGGCTTTGCGCACGTCATCTATCCTCCCCAGGATCGAGAAGAGGACCGTCGGAGGGACGGAGATCTTCACGTCACCGGCCATGAAGTCGTTCTTCATGCTGTCCTTGCCCGAGATGCAGGGGACCTGATAGGCGATGGTGTAGTCGTAGAGTGCCTTGTTCGCCCGCACAAGCTGCGCGAGCTTGTACTCGCCGTCAGGGGTCTTTGCCGACTGCACCGGATCGGGCCAGCAGAAGTTGTCCAGCCCCACCATCCTGGTTGGGTCGCCTCCCACGGCCACGTTGTTCCTGACGGCCTCATCGATGGCGCACGCCATCATTGGGTAGGTATCGATGTCGCTGTAGCGGGGACAGATGCCGTGCGAGACCACGACCCCTTTCAAGGAGTCCAGCAGCGGCCGGATCACGGCGGCATCCCCTGGGCCGTCCGAGCTCTCGCCTACCAGGGGCTTGATTGAGCTGCCGCCCTGGACCTCGTGGTCGTACTGGCGGACAATCCTTTCTTTGCTGCAGATGTTGAGCCTGGAGAGCATCCTTTCCAGGGTGAGGGTGAGATCCGCCGGTAACGGGAAATCAGGCTCCGGGTTTTTGGGGCGCTTCCAGCTGGCCGCGAGGTCCATGCGCGGGGCCCCGTCGTGGAAGAACGCCATGTCGAGATAGGCAACGGTCTCTCCGTGCCAGAGACAGTGGAATGCCTTGCTTTTGGTAAAGTGCCCAATCTGTGTAGCCTCTACTGCCATCTTGGCGGCGAGCTCAAGGAACTCTGCGATCTTAGCAGGTGCTACTGCCACGGTCATCCGCTCCTGGGATTCGGACAGGAGTATCTCCCAGGGATCCAGGCCGGGATATTTGAGAGGGGCGCGCTCGAGATGGATCTCGCACCCGCCGGGCCCTTTCGCCATCTCACCTACGGAAGAGGAGAGCCCTCCTGCCCCGTTGTCGGTAATGGCCGTGTAGAGGCCGCGATCGCGGGCGATGAGGAGGAAGTCGGTCATCCGCTTCTGGGTGATGGGGTCTCCGATCTGCACGGCGCTCGTGGGTGAGGCCTCGTGAAGCTCCTCCGAGGAAAAGGTGGCCCCATGGATCCCATCCTTGCCGATGCGCCCGCCCACCATCACGATCAAATCACCCGGATGGGCCTCCTTGATATGCGAGGGCTCGCCCTTGATGATCCGGGGCATGATCCCGCAGGTGCCGCAGTAGACCAGGGGTTTGCCCACGTACCGCCTGTCAAAGACGATGCTTCCGTTCACGGTGGGGATCCCGCTCTTGTTCCCCCCGTGCTCCACCCCCTCCCTGACCCCTTCGAAGATCCTCTTGGGGTGCAATACCCGGGGTGGAAGGGGTCCTTCCCAGTCAGGCGGGGCAAAGCAGAAGATATCCACATTAAAGATCAGCTTGGCCCCCTTGCCCGTCCCGAAAGGGTCGCGGTTGACCCCCACGATCCCGGTCAAAGCACCGCCGTAGGGGTCAAGCGCTGAGGGGGTGTTGTGTGTCTCCACTTTAAAGGCGAGGCTCCATGCATCGTTAAACGCCACCACGCCGGCGTTGTCCGTGAAGACCGAGAGGCAAGGGTCTTTTTTTCCTAAAGAACGCCTGATGGCCTCGGTGCTCCCTTTAATATAAGTGTCAAAGAGGCCATCGATCACTTCCTCCTTGCCTGCGTCATCTATATAGGTGATGCGGGCCTGAAAGATCTTGTGCTTGCAGTGCTCGGACCAGGTCTGGGCGATGGACTCCAACTCGACATCGGTTATCTGCTCCTTGATGCCGATCTCCCTCCGCTTCTTTTGAACCTCCTCTGCCCTGAGGTAGCCTTGGATGGCCTTCATCTCTGCTAGGGAGAGGGCCAGCAGCCGATCCCTGCTGAGCGCGAGGAGTTGGTCGTCTGTGAGCTCCAAATCGAATTGCTCTACCCGCCCCCCGATCAAGCCCTTGACCTGGGGGACAAGAGGACCTATGCCCTTTTCCGGATCCCATTCCTCTTGGCTTCTGATCTCAAAGCGGTTGATCAAAGGGTTGCCGAGGAGTTCCGTGGCGATCTTTTCAACCTCGGCCTGGGAAAGCCGCCCCTGGATGAGGTACTGGCGGGAGGTGTAGACCTTTTCCTCTGCCTTTAATCTGATTGTCAGACAGGCCTCCAGGGCCTCCCGGGCGGTCCGGCCCACGTTATCCGTTACTCCGGGCAAGAGCCCCACCTCGATCACCCAGTCAAACGTCTGTGCCAGGGGGCGATCAACAGACCAGCGCTGGGTGATGGGATCGCTATAGGCCTCGCTGGCTAAGAGCTCAAGCTGGACCCTGTCGAAAGAGGCGTCGATGGTGTAGCACTCGACGGTCCGCACCGCGTCCACCGCGAGCCCCAGGTCGTTCCTGATCCTCGTTGCTTGCTTTTCACCCAAGGGGTCCCGCAATCCCTGCTTGAAGGCCACCTCTATCCGATGGGGCATCTCTTGCATCCTGCGCCTTCTAGAAAAGTTGTTTTTAGAAATGCATTATACATTACTTGTGTTGGTATTATTTTTATTCTTCCTCTCCCCTTTGGGGAGAGGGAAACGAAATTGGAGCCTCTCTCCAGAGAGAAAGGGATTTAAAAAAAGTTTCTACTGGATAGTATCGAAGAGGCCGCATGCAGACAAGGGAAATCTTAATCTATAGAGGGATTTCCAATGCGTGGATGCCGGACCCGTCATGGGGAATTATTCTCTTTTTCTCCTTGCGCCTTGGGGAGTGTGAAGTAAAAGGTGGCCCCTTCACCCTCTTTGCTTTCGGCCCAGATGCGCCCGCCATGGGCCTCCACCACCTGGCGGGCAATGGCCAATCCCAGCCCGCTTCCCCTGCGGCCTAACGCATCGGTTTGGAACTTCTCAAAGATCTGGGGGAGGACTTTCTCAGATATCCCCGGGCCATCGTCCTTTACCCAAAAGCGAACCATGCCAGCCTCCCCTTTGGCGCCGATCTCGATGTTCCCTCCCCTCCTTCCGTGCAGCACGGCATTGTCCAAGAGGTTCATAAAGACCCTCTTGACGGCCCATTGATCGGCCTCCACCGAGGGTACCTCGCGCATCTTTACCTCCATGTGCAGCCCCTTTTCATTGGCCTGTGGGAGCAGGGCCTCCAACTCCGCATCGATTACCACGCGCGGATCCAGGGACTCGCGTTTCAACGTGTCAACGCCTGAGGTGAGACGAGCCAGGTCCAAGAAGTTGCTCACGAATCCCTCCAGCCTCCTGGCCTCACTCCAGACCCACTGAAGCTTTTGGTGGTCTTTCTCCGGTATCTTCCCTTGCAGGGCGGTGAGGAGCTTTTTGGCAAAGGCCCCCATGGAGATCAGCGGGGAGCGCAGGTCATGGGCCACCATTGCATAGAGTTCCTCTCTGGCCTTCTGAGCTTTTTCGATCTCTCGTTTGGCCTCGGCCAGCACCTCGGTGGCCCTTGTGGCCCCCTCCAACTCCAGTTCGCAGGTCTCTGCATCCAGGTCGCGAGAGGGTTCCTTTTTCCCATTGCGAAGTGCAATCCCCTCAGCCTCCATGAGGAGGGCGAGTTGGGTCTCCAGGACCTGGCGGTGTCTTATTTCATCCCGGGCCAGTTGCTCAAGGAGGGATTTGGCCTCGGGGTCAATGCTCTTTTGGGCGGCCTCCAGATATTCCTGGTAGGCTATGGTCTCCCGCTCGATGGCCTTTTGTAAGATCTCCCTGATATCATCCATGGCACAACCTGGGTACGATTGATTGTTTTTTTCTCTCGGCTCCTTGCTTAGATGAAATCTATGCCTTTGATCTCGGGGATTGCCTCCATCAAGGGTTTTTCGGCCCCCAAACTGAGGGGCACCTCTGGTTCCCCTCAGCAGAGCCTCCCGCCGACGAGTTTCACCTTCACCTGACCGTGCCCCTCATTCCACCGCGAGGAGCTCCACGCGCCCTTTGGCCAGATGCTCCAGCCTGGGTTTGATCTTTTCAACGGCCTCTGCAACACTCTCTGTCCTGCTCCTTAAATTTCAAGTCTAAGGAAAGCAGGATGTCGCAAGGCGACACAATGTCAAGTAACCTACCTCCTCGGACCATCCCCCTTGATGAGGAGTTTGACCCTCTTCTCTATCGCATCCCGGATGGTGCGCATGAATTCTAAGGGCCTGCCTGCCGGGTCCTCCAGCTCCCAATCCTCCACCCTGCCGGAAGGCGTCAAGGGGCAACTCTGCTCGCACCCCATCTGCACGACGATATCAAAAGGGCGGCCTTGATCTTCGATCTCATCCATCCCCCGGGGTCTGCGAAAGGCGAGGTCTATCCCTTGCTCCGCCATGGCCTCGATGGCCAGGGGATTGACCTCTGGGGCGGGTTGATCGCCGGCGCTCTGTGCATCGAATTGCTCCCCACCGTGGTACTGGAGGAAGGCCTCCGCCATCTGACTGCGGCAGGCGTTCTCCCGGCACAGAAACAGGGCGCGCCTTCGCCTTGAGAGGCCTCCTGTCAGCTCCTCACCCTTCTTTCTGGCGTCGGCAAGGGCAGTGGGGTGGCGGGCTATAGCACCCGGGGCTTCCATCTGCCGAAACCCTAAAAATCCCTCGTAGCGCGCGCCAATGGCGTCAAAGAAATACTTGGCGATGAGGTTTGTGCCGGTGAAGAGCTCTTTCCCTTTGGTCGCACCCACCGCCAAAAGAAATCCCCTGCGAAAGGGGGCCTTGGGGTCTGCCAGTTTCAAGATATACCTCCGGGCCCAGAGGGCCTGCGAGCGGTCGATCAAGGCCTTTATTTGGGCCGGCGGGGCGTAAAAGAATATGGGTGTGGCAAGGGCCACCACATCCGCCCTGCGCAGGAGATAGTTCATCTCCCCCATGTCGTCATCTTGGAGGCGGCAGAAGCCTTGCTGCTCGCAGAACCGGCACCCCTGGCAGGGTGCGATATGCTTAAAGGCCACATCGACCTTCATCACCTCTGCCCCCTTTCCCTGAGCACCCTCGAGAAAGGCGGAGAGGAGGAGATCCGTATTCCCCTTTTCCCGCGGACTTCCCATAAGGCCCAGGATAAACATCTGCTCACCTCTTCACAGGCTGTTGAAAAATGCCCATCTGCTGCGTTTCTCTCATCCTTCGTCGTTGCGGCGTACGTTCCAAGTACGCCTCACTCCTCAGGATTTCGAGGGCCTTGCATCTAGGCATTTTTGAACAGCCTGAGTAAAATCACTTCTTCAACGACCTCTTCATTATTATAAACCAGGGTTTAATCCCGCCAAAGGCGGGACTGTTTTCCTTTTTAAGGCCCGGTTCACCGCCTGCTTGGTGAAGTAACCGGCCCGGTGCATGAGGGTGTCGTGAAACTGCCAGTCCACATTCATAGTGGCAAGGCACGGGTAATTGTGGTGGAGGATACCGCTCTTTTCCTCGGCATCCATGACCTTTGTCCCGCGCAATGCCTCGGCCACAAAATAGGTGCTCCCGCAGGGGGCGCTCCTGATCACCCGCACCTCCTTCACCCGGTCGGCCTCCACGACGATCTCGATCGCGGGGTCGCCGAATAGACGGGCAAACTCCTGTATGAGCGGATTTTGGGCATCATCTTCCTTTAAGGCGCAAAAGGTAACGGGAAAGCAGATGGCGACCCCTATCTTCTGGAAGACCTTCTCCAATTGTTTGGCCAGGCCAGGGGGGAGCCAGGCGCGGTTGTCCACCGGCGCGATTACCGCACGAGCGCCCGCGGCCTTGACGATATCCGGCAGCAGCTCTGCCACGCCGGGGTGTTCCCCGAGGCTGATCACCAGATCCGCCTTCGGGCAATTGTGAGGAAGAAATTCCGCGGGGTCCTCCATCATAGGGGGCAGGGAGGAGGTGATTTCCAGGGTCTCTATCTCCCAACCTGCCGGGCCATGCCGCTGCCAGGCCTCGACCATCCGCTTTCCATAGTTCCCCTGTACGATGGCCATGAGCTTCATATCCCCTCCTACATCGCCTCCGTATCCGTCTCCTCGATCATGCGCCCCAGCTCTCTCTTGATACCCGCGGGAAGGCCGACGATCTCCAGAGAAAGGAACCCCTTGATGATGAGGGCTGTCGCCTCCTGCTCGGAGAGCCCTCGGGCCATCAGATACTCGACCTCTTCCTGGGCGATCTTCCCTACCGCCGCCTCATGGGACATCTCCAGATCGGCTGTCTTACCTTCCAGCTCAGGGATGGCGTGGATCCTGCCCTTGTCGGATAGCAGGAGCCCCTTGCACTCCAGGTGCGCCTTTATGCCGGGGTGTTCTCCCACCAGGTGACCCCTGGCGATGATCGTTCCGCCTGTGGAGACGGCGCGCGAGATAACCTCCCCCCGGCACCCTTCTGCCTGAAGGATTATCCGGGAGCCGACATCCATGAGCGAACCGGCCCTCGCCAGCAGCACCGAATTGAAAGTCGCAATTGCTCCTTTACCTTTGAGGGTTGCTACAGGATACATCTGGAGGTCCCTGGCAGGCACAAGACAGATATAATTGGAAATGAAGGTTCCCCCTTCCTCCACGATGACGGCCGACCGGGGTCTCACCGCCATCTCCTCTGCCCAGTTGTGGATCATAGTAAAGGATACAGTCGACCCCTTTTTCACGAAGAATTCGGAGATGCCGACATGCAGCCCAGAGCGCACACCGGGGGCTGTGGCACAACCGGTTATGATATTTAGATTAGATCCTTCCTCGGCGATGATGATGTTGTGGACATCCTGGGCGAGTTTGTCTTCGGTAATATAGAGACAGGCCTGGAGTGGATAGTGAACATTGGCCCCTGGCAGGGAGCGGATATAGTAACCATGCTCTTGGTGTTCGTCTGCCCGCCTCGTATAGACATCCTTGTCTACTGGTACCGCCTTCCACCAATATTCCGTGAGGCCATGATATTTTTCCCGGGCCGCCGTAGCGGACATGATCTCCGCCCCGTCAAATGCGGTGCGGCAGTGGATCACCGAGTGGTCTTTCTGGAAGAAACTCCCAGAGCGCTCTTTCCCCGTAGGGTCGACACCTGTCATCAGGAGGACCTTCTGATCCGCGGACGCGAGCTTAGAGAGATCATCAAGCGGTGGATGCTCGGTTGCTTTCTCCCGATATACGCTCAGGTCCAGATCGCCTGCCGGTTGTGTCTTAGTCTGTTTTTCTTTTGACACTGGGTTCCCCCTTCCGGAAGCAGCGATTACATTCTTCGAAACCGCACTCCCTGATCGTATGGAGCATATCCCGGGGATTGGCCTGACAGGCGATGCGCCCCTGCATGAGGATATATCCCACATCCACATTCACGTAGTCGAGGATATGACCGGTGTGGGTGATGATGAGACCCGATTTCTTGCGTTCCCGATACAGCTCCTTCATGGTCTTATCCCTGTTTGGCTCCCTCTTTCTCCCCAGCAGATGATTGATGTATTCTCCGATCAGCACGATATTCTCCAGATCCACCCCCGACTCGGGCTCATCCAAAAAGACCAGGTCCGGATCTTGGAGGATCAGCTGCAAAAGCTCCGCCCTCTTGATCTCCCCCCCGGAAAAGCCGACGTTGACCTCCCTCTCGAGGAAATCCGTCAGATTGAGGTGTTTGGCATACTCCTCCAAGGCCTTACCATTCCTCTTGGCGCTGGTCTCAATCAGCTTTCGGAGCTTCACCCCACGGATGGCCGGCGGGCGCTGAAAGGATATGCCGATGCCCATCCGCGCCCGTTCGTTTACCGGCAGATGGGAGATGTCTTTCCCGCCGAAGATGATCTTTCCCTTTACCGAGTAGCCTGCAAATCCCATCATGGCGTTCAAAAGGGTGGTCTTGCCTGAACCATTCGGCCCAAAGATGGCGTGGACCTCTCCCTTCTTTATCTGGAGGTCCACCCCCTTGAGGATCTCCTTCTTTCCTATTGATACGTGGAGATCCTGTACTTCAAGCAGGAATT
>Ga0154625_1015_pt10 | contig 12070 bp, 11 predicted proteins | sample Rifle2008BG13ft_FD_116054 | JGI IMG/M metagenome (GOLD analysis project Ga0154625, IMG submission 116054) | Deltaproteobacteria bacterium RBG_13_52_11 | reverse complement strand
TATGACCGCCGCACCTTTCGGAGATCAACTCCCGTCCTCTTCGCTATGTCGAGGAGGAAGTCGGTGAGTCCTCTTTTCCCCTGACGCAGATCTATGACCCCATCCCAGATCTCCAGCTTGTCCTTCAAGGCCAACCGCAGCACATCAGGGGCCCCTCGGAACTTGGGGCAGAGGATATAGTGGCGGTCCAGGCTGATCAGGCGGGGGAGGAAAAGAGCGTCCACCTTACCTACCAAACTTTGGGAATGAGGGATCAATAATTTTAAGGGGAGGCAACTGTCCTCGTAGAAGGGGACACCCTTTCGCAAGATCTGATAAACCGCTCCATCAGAAGTCACCACCTCCATCCCCAATTCCTGTAAAAAGGTCCTCCAGAGGGGAAAGAGTTTATAATACATCAAAGACTTGGGAATACCGACGCGCATGAAGGCACTTCACTTTTCGGTGGTAATCTGCAAAAGATATCATCGAATGGGGCAAAAGGCAAGGTAGGCCACGGTGAAGGAGTTGTTGACAATCTCCACTGATAGGTGCTAATTAATGAAAAGGTGAGGGCAATCTCGGTGGAGGCATCTTTGTCCTTTATGTCTCTTTGTTCCCATACGACCAAAGCAGAGGTAGATCTAGGGGCGCTTGCCTATAACTATCATCAGTTGCGTCAGCTCGCCCCTCCTTCGGTCAAGTTCTTGGCAGTGGTGAAGGCTGATGCGTACGGTCATGGAGCGATCCCCGTATCTAAAAAGATGGAGGAGCTAAGTGCCGACTTTCTGGGGGTTGCTTCATTGAAGGAGGGCGTGGAGCTGAGGAACGGAGGGATCAAAAAGCCGATCCTCGTCCTGAGCGGTGTCTATCAGGAGGAGGTGGAAGAGGTCTTAGACTATCAACTTACCCCCATGGTCTATCGCCTGGAGATCGCCGAGGCGCTCTCCGTCGCGGCAAACAAGAGGGGTAAAAAAATCCCTATTCATATCAAGGTGGATACGGGGATGGGGAGAATAGGTGTTTTCTTCGAGGAGGCACCCGCCTTTGTGAACCGCGTGCGGAGGTTCGAGAACTTAGAGATAGAGGGAATCGCCTCCCACTTATCTACCGCAGATGAGGGGAATTCTTCTTTTGCCGAAGAACAACTAAAGAGGTTCTCTCGGACGATAGAGGAGATGAAGAAATTGGACATAGATCCTCCCTTTTGCCACATCGCTAACAGCGCAGCCCTCGTTAATCTTCCTGCTGCTCATTTCACCTTGGTGCGACCGGGGATCATGCTCTACGGATCCTATCCCTCCCCTTCCTTGAAAGATAAAGTCTCCCTTCGGCAGGTGATGTCCTGGGAGAGCCGTATTGCAGATCTCAAGAAGGTCCCTGCGGGTTATCCCATAAGCTACGGACGAACCTTCGTCACCCAGCGCCCCAGCCTCATCGCCGCCATCCCCGTCGGTTATGCCGATGGGTACAATCGCCTTCTCTCCAATCGGGGGGAGGTCTTGATAAAGGGGAAGAGGGCGCCGGTGGTGGGGAGGGTTTGCATGGACTGGACCATGGTGGATGTGACCGCTATCTCCGGGGCTGAGGTGGGGGATGAGGTGGTGTTGATGGGGAGTCAATTGGGTCAGGAGATAACCCCCGAGGAGATGGGGGGGTGGATCGGGACCATTTCCTATGAGATCCTCTGCGCGGTAGGGAAGCGGGTCCAGCGCATCTATAAGGGGTAGCCTATTATGTGGAAGGCGTCGAAAGCCATCAATGTATTGGGGGAAGCAGTTGCAGGGTACGTCAGGGAGATGGGGAGGATGTTTCTCCTCCTTCTGGATACCATCCGCTGGTCCTTTTCTCCCCCCTTCAGGCTAGACCTCTTCTTTCAACAGATGGACAGGGTGGGGGTGCGGTCTGGCTTGGTGGTGGTCCTTACCGGGGCCTTTTCCGGCATGGTCTTGGCCCTCCAGGGCTTCCACGCCACGAGGCAGTTCGGGGCTGAGACCATGGTGGGCGTTGCCGTAGCCTTGAGTATGACCAGGGAGCTGGGGCCGGTCCTCACCAGCTTCATGGTCACCGGGAGGGCGGGGTCGGCCATGGCTGCGGAGATTGGTACCATGAGGGTTACCGAGCAGATAGATGCCCTCTCCGCTATGGCGGTGAATCCCATCAAGTACCTTATTGTCCCGAGGGTGTTGGCCAGCATCGTGGTGCTCCCCCTTTTGACCGTCATCGCCGACTTTATCGGGATCTTAGGGGGGTACTTTATGGGGGTGACCATCCTGGGGATCAGTGCCGGCGCCTATGTGGCCAATATGGAGAGATACGTAAAATTGGATGATATATACCACGGTCTTATCAAGGCGGCGGTCTTCGGCCTCATCCTCTCCGCCATCGGGTGTTATAAAGGATACACCACGACAGGAGGGGCAGAAGGGGTGGGGAAGGCCACTACCGAGAGCGTGGTCCTGGCAGCGGTGGCTATCTTGATGGCGAACTACTTCCTGACGGCGGCGATGTTTTAAATGATTGAGGTCAAGGGTGTACATAAATCCTTTGGTGATTTGAAGGTCTTAACGGGTGTAGACCTCCAAATCCCCAAGGGGCAGATTACGGTCATCTTGGGACGCAGCGGCGTTGGGAAGAGTGTGCTGCTGAAGCATATTATCGGGCTCATCAGGCCCGATAGGGGGCGGATCTGGATAGACAAGGTCGACATCACCCGGCTGGGGGATAAAGACCTCACTGAGATGAGGAAGAGATTCGGGATGCTCTTTCAGGATGCGGCGCTCTTTGACTCCATGAATGTGGGGGCAAATGTGGCCTTTCCGCTGCGCGAACATACTAAGCTCAATGAGGAGGATATCAAAACGATCGTGGCCCACAAGCTGGAGCAGGTGGGACTCCCCGGTCTGGAGGAGAAGATGCCTGCCGAGCTCAGCGGGGGGATGAAGCGGAGGGTGGGCCTTGCCCGGGCCATCGCCCTGGATCCGGAGATCGTGCTCTTTGACGAGCCCACCGCTGGCCTCGACCCCCCCATGGCCGAGTCAATAGAACATTTGATCATAGAGACCCAGCGGCGATTGGAGAGGACCTTTGTGGCCATCACCCACAGCATTCATACTGCTTTTCACATTGCCCACAAGATAGCCATGTTGCATGAGGGCAGGATCATAGAGGAAGGTTCCCCTGAAGCCTTCAGGGGGTCATCGAACCAGGTGGTTCATACCTTCCTGATCCGGGGAGAACACGAGGAACAGGAGCGATAAGGAGGTGAAAGGATGAAGGAAGGCAAAGTCAGCACGGAGGCAAAGGTAGGGATCCTGGTATTAGTGGGAATCATTCTGCTGTTCTTCATGTCCTTCAGGATAAGCAGGCTGGAGAGGTTGAAGGGTGAGGCCTACACCGCCCTCTTTCCCTCGGTCTCAGGTCTGGTGATCAATGCCAATGTCGAGGTCGCCGGGGTGCCTGTAGGAAGGGTGGAGAAGATCGGTTTGGAGAAGGGGATGGCCAAGGTCTGGATGAAGATCGGCCAGGCCCAACTCCACCAGGATGCCGCGGCGACTGTCAAGACCCATGGGGTCCTGGGGGACAAATATGTCGAGATCAAACCGGGCTCCCCTGATGCCCCTCTGCTCCCCCCGGGAGCTGCCATCACCGATGTGCAATCAGCACCTGATATGGATCAACTCTTCGCATCCCTGGAATCCGCTGCCCGCGGCATGGCCGACCTCGGCAAATCCCTACAGGAGGCCATCGGGGGAGAAGAAGGGCGGAACGCGATCAAGGAGGTAGTTGCCAACCTCCAAGATGCGAGCACAGGCCTGAAAGAGATGGTCCAGCAGAACAAGGGCAAGGTGAACAATATCGTCACCAACCTCGATGATATTACTACCAAGGTGAAGGAAGGGGAGGGGACCTTAGGGAAGCTCGTGACCGATGAGCAATTCTACAATGAGGCCGAGAAGGCCATGAGGAAGATGCAGAAGGCCGCGGAAGGGGTGCAGGAGCAGACCCCCATCACCGTTCTGGGGGCCCTTGCAGGTCTCTTCTTCTGATCTACAGGAGGATCGTTTGCTCCACAAGGGCCTTCTGAGGTTCCTCCTCTTCATTGTCATCTTTTCTCTCCTTCTCTCCCCTGCCTATGGGGGGTCATCTGGGATATGGCCCCTCTTTTCTTATCACACCTCCGAGGAGCAGAAAGAGTTGGAGATCATTGGTCCTCTCTTCACATGGAGGGGAAACAAGCAGGGGACCGAGTGGGGGATCCGGCCCTTCATGTATTTCACCAATGACCCCTCGCAGGAACTCTGGCGATGGGAGTTCTTATACCCCCTGGGGAAGTATCAACTCAAAGAGGGAGACGGCAAGTTCTACCTTGTTCCTTTCACCCTCTTCAGGGATGAGGTTACCTCGTCTGCACCCGAACGGAGGGAGAGGGCTTCTTCCTTCTTGACCGCCTTTTGGGGACAGACCGACAAGGATGAGAACTATGGTGGATTTTTCCCCATTGCTGGACAGCTCAAAGAGAGATTCGGCCGGGACAAGATAGCGTTTTACCTCTGGCCCCTCTACTCCCGCATCGAGGACGAGGGGGAGATTACCTGGCGGATCCCGTGGCCCTTTTTCTCCCTCATGGGGGGTAAAGCCGAGGGTTTGTATGTCTGGCCCCTGTGGGGCTACAAGGTAAGGGCCGGCGAATATTCCCGAGGCTTTGTCCTGTGGCCTTTCTACGCCTATATGGATCAAGACCTCGACACCGATAAGCCGGTGAGCACGCGGTTTTATCTCCCCTTCTACGCCACCGTGCGCTCACCCGGGGCAAGGGTCGACATCTTTATCCCCCCCCTCTTTTTCCATCAACGGGTTGACGATCCACCCTTCGAAAAGTGGGAATTCCCCTGGCCCTTCTTTACGCTGGTGAAGGGAGAGGGGGTGAGAGAAACGCAGGTCTTTCCCCTCTTCCGGGTGAGGGAGGAGGAGCAGAAGAAGCGCTTCTATGCCTTCTGGCCCCTGTACAAATACGAGTGGGACCGCATGGCTGCTGAAGAGGAGACGGTGCGCCGCTTTCTCCTCATTAACAAGTATCGCATCGTAAAAGACTTGGATACGGGGAGGGAGGCCCTGGATGTAAACCTCTGGCCCCTCTTCGACTATCGCAGGGGGTTAGAGGCTGAGGTGAGCTTCTCTATTTTTCCCCTCCTCCCCCTCCATGATGAAGGAATGGAGCGCAATATCTATCCCCTCTTGTGGGTCTATCGGTACACCCGTTCCCCCCAGGGAGAAATCATTTCGGACTTCCTCTGGGGGCTGTACCGCCGCAGGAGTTCATCTGAGTTTTCTTCAATTCAACTCGCCTTCCTCATGCGCATCGAGAAGAGGGGGGACGCAAATGTTTCTCTCTCTTTTCTCGAGGGGCTGATTCGCTATGAGGGTACACAGGAAGGGGGGAAGGTGGGGTTTTTCTTTATGAATCCTGCGGATTAAGGACTGGGGCATAAAGAATTGCGACCATGGCGAACATGAAGAGGAAGAACCTTGTATTATTCTTGGAAATAGTAATCTCCCTTTTCTTTCTCGCAGGCAATTCATCCTACAATAATCAAACCGTCACCGTCGCCTTTGGCGGGGACACGCTCTTCGGGGGATATTATAAGAGCGTTGACCCTCGTTTCGGCACCATGGATGATCTTGCACAGATGATCGACCGTTATATTCGAAGCTATGGTGAGGAACAGGGGATAAAAGGCTTTGTGGGGTATGCCTTTCAAAACATCAAACCGATATTTGCGAGATCAGCGTATGCGGTGGTAAACCTCGAAGGCCCCATCATCGCCGCCCCGGATGCCTTCTTCCCCAAGGTCTTTCCCCTGAGGCAGCACGTGCAGACCCCCGAGATCCTTAAAGAGGCAGGCATTGCGTTGGTATCCCTCGCGAACAACCATATGTATGATTTTAACGGGGTTAAGGGGATCGAGGAGACCATGCAGAGGCTTGATGATGCCGGCATTGCATACGTGGGAGCGGGCAGGGGGGAGGATGCCTATGCCGAGGCCTTCGACTACAAAGTCAAGGAGACCAATGGCGTAAAGATCGCCTTTTTCGGCGTGACCGATGTCATAGAGCCTGGAGATATGGTCGTCGGAGTGGGGAAGACCGGGGTCGCCGCATTACCAGAACAGGCCAATTACCGAGAGAGTAAAAATCTTCGTTATCTCCTCGGTAGGGTTGCCGAGGCCAAAAAAGCAGCTGATTTTTGCGTGGTTCTGCTGCATGCCGGCCCTCCCCGGGGCCATGAATTGAACCAACGTCAACAGGAGATTGTCGATATCCTCCTTGAAGGAGGGGTCGATGTCATCATCGGCTCCCATTCCCATTCACAGCAATCTATTAAATTGATTACTGATGGGCAAGGACGATTAAGGCAGGTGGCCTTCTATGGAATCGGTAACCTTGTTTTTGGCGGCTGTAGGAGCAGACAGGGCCTCAGTTTAATCCCCCTTATCACCTTCCACAAAGAAGATGGCGTGCACTACCTCTCTTATGAGGGAGTTACCATTCGGCCAAATGAGGATGGCACCTTTCAACCCTCCATCGTGAAATAGCTGGCTACGTTCGCAAGAGAAGCGTTTCGATTCGCCTGGCGGGCACCGAAAGCACGGGGGCTTTTTAGCTGCTCTCGGCCGTGAATTGTTTGACAGAGCAGAGCAAGGGTTAAGGGCCAACTAGCTGAGGGACAGCCCAAGCGAGTGAAACGAGCTATTATGGCCTTCTCCAAAGGCAGACTGTGTGAAGATGGTATCTCAAAAACAATACACCCTACAAACCCCAACTACCCAAAAAATGGGGTTTTCACACAGTCTGACGGCTCGTTAGATGAAATATGAGTGTGGTTTTATTGATGTGGGCGATTAGTAGCGCCGGCCACCCCCTCGTCCTCCTTGGCCACGGCGGTTATCTGACCGAGGGCGAGCTTCATTAACGTTAAGAGTTCTTCCATTTAAGTCTTTCCCATTGAGTCCACTGATCGCAGCTGTGGCTTCAGCCTTTGTGGGCATCTCGACGAAGCCAAACCCTCTTGATTGACCGCTAAACTTGTCCTTTACAACAGTGGCGGATTCAACCTGCCCGTATGGTTCAAAAGCTTGGCGCAGATCCTCTTCAGTTACATCGAACGAGAGATTTCCTACATAAATGTTCATTCTGATCTCCTTTTTGTGATTAATTCTGGATTGCTCTGCCAACCAACAACTTATTCTATCATTGTACGGTTAACGCTAGCATTTCTGCGTCATTTGGTCAATGAAAAGAAGCAATTTGTCTTGCAATGGGTTAAGGTCCTGAGTTTAAAAAAGTTTGATAAATTTAACAGAATAAAGAAATTTTTTTGACAAAGCAGTGGTTATCAACTATATATAATTAGGCCTTTTATTGTCGTCAAAAGGCGAGGGAAAGGAGAAAAAATGCCAAAGGCAGGGAAAACCACGGCAAAGGCAAAAGAGGGGGATATAGTTAAGGTCCACTATAAGGTCCACTATACTGGCAAACTAAAGGATGAGAGCATATTCGACTCCTCTCAGGGGGGTGAGCCTCTGGAAATAACCTTAGGATCCGAACAGGTGATCCCTGGTTTTGAAAAGGCGATGATTGGGATGAGCGCGGGTGATTCCAAGACCTTCGAGATTGTGGCTGAAGAGGCTTATGGTCTTTATCGGGAGGAGTTGCTCGTAAAGATCGACAAAGAACAGATTCCGGATGATCTCCGCTTGGAGCCCGGGCAGGAACTCGTCTTGCGCCAGGCAGAGGGACCGCCGATCAGGGTGACGGTTGCGGATATGTCAGGGCAGTCCGTGACCTTGGATGCCAACCACCCCTTGGCAGGGGAGGACCTGACCTTTGAGGTACAGTTATTAGAGATCATTTCGGAAAGCTGATCCCTATTGAGATAGGTAGTCATTCAGGAACCGGGCGGTAGAGGATCGCTCCCTCTCTTTTATGATCTCCCAAGGGTTGCCTTGGGCGCAGATGTGCTTCCCTGCTGTCCCCCCTTCTGGTCCCACGTCGATGATGTAATCGGCCTCTTTGATCACCTCCAGGTTTTGTTCGATGACGGCAACCGTATTCCCCCTCTCCACCAGCTTTTGCAGCACCTTCATTGGTCGTCTTTAAATATGACGGATTGAGTGATCCCGCGGACCATGGTGTTCCGTGTTTTACAACGTAGAAAACAATGTCCCCTCGCCTATTCTGGAATAGTGAGATATTTTTAGTTTTTCAAAAGCAAAAAGACTTTACAATCAACATCCCAGGCTCTACTATTACGCAATATCTTCGAACAGGAGATAGACGGGGAGGTAGGGATCTATGGAAGAGAAAAAGGAGAAGTTAGACCGAAAGAGGAAAATGCTCGCCGCCTTTATCTTGTTTCCCATCATTATCATGATCGGAGGGGGGGCAATTTACCTTTACATACAATACAAGGAGACGCATATTTCAACAAATGATGCCTTTGTTGATGGCCGGGTGCATGTCATTGCACCAAAGGTTCCTGGTACTGTCAAGGTGATCCTCATTCAAGACAACCAGTTAATAAAAAGAGACGACCTCATCCTCGAGATCGATCCACGCGATTATGAGGTTATGGTTAAACAGGCACAAGCAGATCTTGATGCCCAAAGGACAATACTTTCGGAGATTAGGGGTAGCGTGGATACTGTTAAAAAACAGCTGAAACAGATCGCCGCCGCATTGGAAGCAGGTGAGGCAAACCTTGAACTTCAGAAAGCGAATCTTGAGTTAGCAAAGGCAGACTTACAAAGATCAGAATACCTCTTGAAAAAAGAGGCGATTTCGAGGCAACAATATGACAATGCAAAGAATAAATATGAGGTCGCCTCAGCCCAGGTGAAAGCAGGGGTAGCGCAGGTAAAACAGCTTGAGGCATCCTTCGAAGCACAAAAAGCGTTGATCAAACAGACCGAGACCAGAGTATCCTCCCAAAAGGCGCAGATTAGACAAAAAGAGGCCGCCCTTCAAGGAGCAGAGTTGAATAGAGGCTACACCACGATCTATGCGCCAGCAGACGGTTACATTACCAAGAGAACGGTGGAGATAGGGAACCAGGTCCAGGCTGGCCAGCCCCTCATGGCTGTCGTACCTCTCGACCAGGAAGATATCTGGATCACTGCCAACTATAAAGAAACCCAACTGAAAAAACTGAAGCCAGGTCAGAGGGTAGAAATAAAGGTGGATACCTACCCCGGTCATATTTTCTATGGAAAGGTAGATAGCGTTATGGCAGGTACAGGAGCAGTGTTTTCCCTTTTCCCACCTGAGAATGCCACAGGAAATTTTGTGAAGGTCGTCCAGAGGGTCCCTGTAAAGATCGTCCTTGATAAAGAATCTGATCCTGGCCATTTTTTGCGGATCGGGATGTCCGTGGTAGCGACCATCTTGGCTGAAAAATAATCCCCCAAAATAGACATACAAAAGCAGTTGAGAGAGATTCAGTTTCTTTCTTACACAAAACTGTATGCATAAGAATCAAAGCGGAAATGAGCCCATAATAAATAGATGGATCATTGCCTTAACGGTGATGCTGCCGACGCTCATTGAAATCATTGACACTTCGGTTGTCAATGTCTCTCTCGATCATATCCGGGGTAGCCTCTCCGCAGGGATTGATGAAGCCACCTGGGTCATTACATCCTATCTTGTCTCCAATGCCATTATCATCCCCATAACCGGATGGCTCAGCAGGCTCATCGGAAGAAAACGTTATCTTATTCTTTCTATCTCCGTGTTCACCGTTAGTTCCTTCATGTGTGGCTCAGCCTGGAGCCTCCAGAGCCTTGTAGTCTTTCGAATTCTTCAGGGCATAGGGGGTGGCGCCCTACAACCCCTTTCTCAATCCATCCTTTTAGAGACATTCCCCCCCCGACAGCGGGGAATGTCTATGGCCATCTTTGGCGTCGGTGTCATGTTTGGACCCATCGTCGGCCCTTTGCTGGGAGGGTGGATTACAGACAGCTGGTCTTGGCACTGGATATTCTTTATCAATGTCCCCATAGGATTTATTTCAATCATGATGGTCTTACTCTTTATTGTCGACCCTCCCTACATGGAGCGGATAAAGATGAAGATCGATTACTGGGGGCTTTTCTTAATGGCAATTGGTCTCGGATGCCTCCAAATCGTTCTCGACAAGGGACAGCGGGTGGACTGGTTTTCATCCAACGTGATTATCTATCTGAGTTTCATCTCTATATCCTCTCTGATCCTCTTTGTGGTGGTGGAGCTTTTTTCAGAGAATCCCGTTGTCAACTTACGGGCCTTCAAGAATATCTCATTCAGTACGGGGAATATCATCATGTTTTTCGTTTTTTTCTGTGTCTTCGGGAGCACCATCCTGTTGCCGGTCTACCTCCAGACGTTGATGGGATATACGTCTTTTCTCGCAGGTCTGGCGCTGGGACCTGGCGCCATCTTCACTATGCTATCGATGCCAATCGTTGGGGTGCTTGTCAATAAGATCAATTCGAAGGCCATCCTTGCTTTTGGCGTCGCCGTGACTGCCTATTCGTTTCATCTTATGGCACAATTTAATCTCTCCGCGGATTTTAATACAATCGTATGGCCAAGGGTCCTGATGGGTATAGGGGTGGGGTTTTTCTTCATCCCGCTCAATACGCTCACCATGTCAGGCATAAGAAAAGAAGAAATGGGGAATGCCACAGCGATCTTCAACCTCCTGAGAAACCTCGGAGGCAGTTTTGGCGTTGCCTTTATTACCACGATGCTTACCAGGAGGGCACAGTTTCATCAAGCCCGCCTGGTAGATCATCTCGACCTTTTTGGCAGGAACATGCAGCAGGCCGTTCCCCAGATCTCTGAGATGTTGAAGGAAAAAGGATTCCCATTTTCCCTTCTGGACCAGGGGAGCTTGGGTGTGATCCAAGGAGAGCTTTTGAGGCAGGCGTCCATGTTGTCATTTAATGATGCCTTCCAACTTCTCGCCATCATGACGTTGGTGGTGCTTCTAATTGTCCCGCTCATGAAAAAAGGGAAGGAGGATGTCACGGTATCGGGGATGCATTAATACAGGTAATGCCTTGCGTTCTCACGTTTCTCGTAGAGCTCTCGGACATCACAGAGTAGAATGTCTGATTTTTGGATGGTGTTACTGAGGGAAGATCGGCGCGCCAGGGGTCCCGCGAGTAAGGTAATCCCTCAGGAACTTGGCCGTGTATGATCGTTCCTGCTGCTCCAGGATCTCAAAGGGGTTGCCCTGGGCGCAGATGTGCCCCCCTGCTGCCCCCCCTTCAGGCCCCAGGTCGATGATGTAATCGGCCTCTTTGATCACTTCCAGGTTGTGCTCGATGACGGCAACCGTATTCCCCCTGTCTACCAGCTGTTGCAGCACCTTCAGTAGCCGCTCGATATCGGCCATGTGGAGGCCGGTGGTCGGTTCATCCAGGATGTAGAGGGTCTTTCCGCGGGATGGCTTGCTCAACTCGGCGACGAGCTTCACCCGCTGGGCCTCACCACCCGAGAGCGTGGGGCTCGGCTGCCCGAAGGTGAGGTAGCCGAGCCCCATCTCCACCATCATCTCCAGCGTCCGCCTTACCTTGGGTATGGCGGAGAAAAACTCAAGCCCCTGTTCAAAGGTCATCTCCAAGACCTGGTGGATGGTTCGCCCCTTATAGGCCACCGCGAGGGTCTCATCGTTGTAGCGGCGCCCCATACACCCCTCGCACCCCACATAGACATCGGGGAGGAACTGCATCTCGACCTTGATGGTGCCTTGACCGGCGCACTCCTCGCACCTGCCACCCTTTACGTTGAAGGAGAATCGCCCTGGCCCATAGCCTCTGGTCCTTGCCTCAGGGGCCAGGGAGAAGAGCAGCCTTATTTCATCGAAGAGCCCCACGTAGGTGGCCGGGGTTGAACGGGGTGTCCTCCCGATAGGGGAGTGATCCACCTCCACGACCCTCTCCAGGGTCTCCCACCCCTTGATCGCGTCGTGGGCCCCAACCCTGCCTTTTGCATTATACAGGACCCTCCTCAGGCCATGGAAGATGGTCTCCCTCAGGAGCGTCGA
>Ga0154625_1048_pt6 | contig 12095 bp, 7 predicted proteins | sample Rifle2008BG13ft_FD_116054 | JGI IMG/M metagenome (GOLD analysis project Ga0154625, IMG submission 116054) | Deltaproteobacteria bacterium RBG_13_52_11 | reverse complement strand
GATTTTCAGAAATGTCTATTGTACGGATTAGATTTTCCGCCATGTCGGGAAGACACGCCTTTATCATTGACTTTGCCAAATCGGTTTTAAGTTGATCTGAAAGGTCTCCTTTTGATTGCGCCAGAATGTCTTTTGCTTTTTGTAAACAACCTGCATCAGCGTAGTTAACCGCAATGTCCGGTAACAAATAGAAATACCCCCAACGAACTTCATCCCCGGATGTAGAGCCAGGCTGCGAGGCGTTGATTGAGAGTGGCTTTGCATATTGAACCGCTTCGTCTAATATGGACTCAATATCTTTATTGCATGATTTGACGCCGGTAGTTGCCTTGGCGCTATCATCGGCGTTCAATCCCGAAACTTTTAGTTCCGACAACCGACTTTGGTAAGTGGAGCGTAGGCATTCAACATCACGGCAGGCATCACGTTTTTTCAACCAGCTTTTCTGTTCGCGGCGAATCCTTTCTGGTTCGGAAGATGTTTTGAGAAATGCATTATATGCACTGGATAAAGAGTCGTCGAGCTTCGATATGTCAGCGTTACTGCAGATGAGTTTCTCAATTTCAGATGTCGCCTTTGCGCAATCAAAACTTGCTGCAAGAGTCGCAGATGGGATAACGAAAATAGCAATTAGAGCACAAAGGCAAAACATGGCTATTTTTTTATCCATTATGTTATCTCCTTGAATCGCTAACAGGGCTTATACTGATCAGCATAAAATCCCTTAACCGACGTTAATCAACCTCTAGCCCTTGCCCTCTAAAGAGTCGGCAATATCAAAGCCAATCTTCGTCAGCTTATAAAAATTCCCCGTCGCACCATGAGACTCAAGAATATTGAGAGCAAGAAGCTGTTTCAAGGCAAATGCCCACCTTGCCATGGTTCGTGGCGATTGATCTGGGCAAAGATTCTTGCCACCTACTAGAAAAGCGGTACCTTCCCTAAGCGTTGTGATATATCTGAGCATCCCCTTAGGATCATTTAATACTTCGAGGATAATTGTCCGTGCTTCAGCTGATAAGTTTTCGCCAGCCAAACGATCTGCTTCAGTGGCAACAAAACCATCCGCGTCATCGACTTCAGTCTCTTTAACAGCCTGAAGCTTTGCCTCAAGATCGGACCATCTTGCATCAAAGTTGCCCTTAAGAAGGGATAAGTCATGACGTGATTTTAATGCGTTTTTGTTAAGGGACTTAATAAGTTCCCATGTATCATCTCGTTCGGCAACAGTACATTGCCAATTTCCGAGCGGACCATCGGTAAGCATGTTTGGTAACACGCCCACAAGATAAGGGCAGATAAGAACATCTGAACCTTTTGCTGCAATCGCTCCAGTCTCATAGTAAATCCATGGTGATCTAACGTTTTCTGGGGTTACACATATTATGCAGAGCTGCATGCTGGTCAGTACACCTTGAAGCTCCTGGAACCACTCCCGCCCCTTAGCAATATCCTTGCTCGACATCCAAGGCTTGATACCAGGTAGGACTTCAGGAAGCCACTGATGAAGTGCAGATGCGACGATTTTGCTCTGCGCTTTCGACCAACCAATCAAGATATCCATTTTTTCTTTACCTAGAGGAGAAGCGTTAGCAGACACTTTCTCTAATGTACTGGCGGGCGGGGAAATTCCAAGCTCTTCTATCGCATCCGAGAGGATTTGCTCAGCCAAAGCAAGCTCATCTTCGAATACTTTTTGATCTTGAGAGCTCCAATGGACTTCATCAGGAGCTACACGGGTTTCCCAAAAGACAAGATGCGAAAAACGTCTCGTGTAACCGTGATCTCTGCCAAATAGTACTTCAAGACTCTGCTGAGTACGTGCCTTCCATGTTTTAAATTTGGAATCAAAGGCGTTGACTCTTTCTTGGCGAAATACGTGGATAGTCTGAAGGCTTTCGCTAAGTCTGTGAAGGTGAAGATCATTTTGACTGTTCATTTATGTTCTCCAGATTCATGGGTTCTGCCCCATGTTTAAGCATTGGATAGATACTTGAAAACCCCGGAATACTGTTACCACAATACTTATAAAGTGTCAATATATACAAAAAATTTGTTAAAGGAGACATCAAGGACAAAAGAAAAACGGAGTTAGCAATTTTTGCCAACCCCTCCCTGTTGCCGGCGTGAGAGGCCGCGACCTAGTTAGGCGATCATAAATCCGATGCCCAACAGGAGGAGGGTCATCAGGGTGTAGATCACGTTCTCGCCCAAATAGGGGACCAAGTGCTTGACCTGGTCGGCGTTTCGGATCACTCCCTTGATGGTGATCAGGGCCAAGGGGAAAAAGAAGAGGGCGATGAGGGTATTGACGGGAAATGATCCGAGGACCCAGGCGAGGGCAATCAAGAAGTATGCCCCCAGGGCGAAGGCAGCATAGAGCCAGGCACTGGCAGCCCGCCCGAAGACGATGGGGATGTGGCGCCTGTTGATTGCGGCATCGGCCTCTACATCAGGGAATTGGTTGAGCAGCAAGAGGTTGCTCACCAAGAGGCCGGGGATCAGAGAGGCAAGCAGGGCAACGCCATCATACCTGCCAATCAGCACATAGTGGGTCCCCATGACCATGAGAGGACCGAACCCCAGCCCCGGGGCCACGAGGCAGAGAAAGGGTCGCGTGGTGATCCACGGCGTATAGGCGATTATCACGAGGATGCCGACGACCCCCAGGGGGAGAATCCCCCACCCCCGCACCACCCAAAAAAAGATGCCGATCGCCGCTGTCAGGCCGAGGGCGGCGAGGCCGAAGATGAGGGCCTTATGGGGACTCATCAACCCATGGGGGAGGATCCCACTCCCTCCGCTAAAGGGGGTTGGTTGAGTCTTGAGATCCAGACCGCTGACGTAGTCAAAGTAGTCGTTGAGGACGTTGGTGGCTATATGGGCGCAGAGGGCCCCCACAAAGGCGAGGATGACGTAGCCCAACGGAAGGGCACGCAATCCACCTTGTACCCAGGCCGCCGTCCCCACGCCGATGCAGAAACAGGCCGGGGTCAGCAAGAGAAACTGCGGCCGCGTCTCTCGAAAATAGATTCCCACACCCATATGGCTCCTCCGCGCTAAGAATATGCACGAAAGCACTAGCGCATCTGGTCCCAAAAGTCAATGGTGATGTTAAAAAAGAAGGCCCTTTCTCCCGGGAAAGGGCCTTACAAGGAAGGGTCTTAGTTGGCGTGGGCGACCTCTGCACCTACCTCGTGGGCAGAGGAGGGCTTGGTCTGGAAAACGATACGCCCTCCCTCCAACTCCGCGATCACCGTGCTGTTGTCCGGCACCTTCCCCGCCACGATCTGTTTGGCCAGGGGGGTCTCCAACTCGCGCTGGATGACCCGCTTGAGGGGGCGTGCCCCATAGACCGGATCATACCCCGCCTTGGCTATATATTCCGCTGCCTCCTTGGTAAGCTTCAAGGTGATCCTCCGTTCCCCGAGGCGGGCCTGGAGAAGGCCAGCCTGGATCTGGACGATGGTCAGCAGCTGCTCCTCGGTGAGGGAGCGGAAGACAACGATCTCATCCACCCTGTTGAGGAACTCGGGGCGGAAGTGCTGGCGCATGGCCGCTAGGACCTGCTCCTTCATCCGCTGATAGCTCTCCTCGTCAATCCCGCGGAACTCAAGGATGTAACTGCTCCCGATATTGGAGGTCATGATGATGACCGTGTTCTTGAAGTCCACCGTCCTGCCGTGGGAGTCGGTGAGCCTGCCGTCGTCCAGGATCTGCAGCAAGATGTTGAAGACGTCGTGGTGGGCCTTCTCGATCTCGTCGAAGAGGATCACCGAGTAGGGTTTCCGGCGCACCGCCTCGGTGAGCTGCCCCCCCTCTTCATACCCCACGTACCCTGGTGGGGCGCCGATGAGCCTGGCCACGGTGTGCTTCTCCATGTATTCGGACATGTCGATGCGGACCATGTTGTTTTCATCGTCGAACAGGGCCTCTGCCAGGGCGCGGGCGAGCTCGGTTTTGCCCACCCCGGTGGGCCCGAGGAAGATAAAGCTCCCGATGGGGCGGTTGGGATCTTTGATTCCCGACCGGGCCCTAAGGACGGCATCGGCCACTGCCTGTACCCCTTCATCCTGCCCTACTACCCGGCGGTGTAGCTCATCACCGAGACGCAGGAGCTTCTCTTTTTCCCCTTCCAGGAGCCTGCTCACGGGCACCCCCGTCCAGCGGCTTACGACCAGGGCGATGTCCTCCTCATCCACCTCCTCCTTGAGGAGCATTGCCCCCCCCTGCTTGGCGTGGAGGCGCTCTTCCTCAGATCGTAATCGCTTTTCGAGATCGGTCAGCTTCCCGTATTTGAGCTCTGCGGCCCGGTTGAGGTCGTAGTCCCGCTCGGCCTGCTCGGCCTGGATCCGGGCCTCCTCGATCTCCCGCTTCAAGGCCCGCAGCTTGGCGATGGCCCCCTTCTCCGCCTCCCACTGGGCTCTAAGGATTTGGGCCTCGGCCTTGAGGTCGGCGAGCTCCTTCTCCAGCCGTTTGAGCCGCTCCTTGGATGCGGCGTCCTTCTCCTTCTTGAGGGCCTCCCGCTCTATCTCCAGCTGCATCACGCGCCTGGTGATCTCATCGAGCTGCGTGGGCATGCTGTCGATCTCCGTACGGATCTTCGCTGCGGCCTCATCGACCAGGTCGATGGCCTTATCGGGGAGGAACCGATCGGAGATGTACCGATGGCTCAGGATTGCCGCTGCTACCAGGGCCGAGTCCTTGATCCTAACCCCGTGATGGACCTCATACCGCTCCTTGAGCCCCCGCAGGATGGAGATGGTATCCTCCACCGACGGCTCATCCACCACCACGGGCTGAAACCGCCGCTCCAGGGCGGCGTCCTTCTCGATGTGCTTGCGGTACTCGTCCAGGGTGGTGGCCCCGACGCAGTGCAGCTCCCCCCGGGCGAGCATGGGTTTCAAGAGGTTGCTGGCATCGACGGCCCCTTCGGCAGCACCGGCCCCGACCACCGTGTGGAGCTCATCGATGAAGAGGATGATCTCACCCTCCGATTCCTGGATCTCCTTGAGAACCGCCTTGAGGCGCTCCTCGAACTCCCCCCGATACTTGGCACCGGCGATGAGGGCCCCCATATCGAGGGCGATGATCCGCTTATCCTTCAACCCCTCGGGGACATCCCCCCGCACGATCCGCTGGGCAAGCCCCTCGACGATGGCGGTCTTCCCCACCCCCGGGTCACCGATGAGGACGGGGTTGTTCTTGGTTCGACGGGAGAGGATCTGGATCACGCGCCGGATTTCCTCATCCCTGCCGATGACCGGATCGAGCTTCCCCTGGCGGGAGAGCTGCGTGAGGTCCCTGCCGTAGCGCTCCAGGGCCTGGTAGGTATCCTCGGGATTCTGGCTGGTCACCCGCTGGTTCCCCCGGACGGCCTGAAGGGCCTTCATCAGCCGATCCCTCGTGACCCCGGCCTCCTTCAGGATACGGCCGCAGCCTCCGGCATCGTCCACCATGGCCAAGAGAATGTGCTCAACACTCGTGTAGTCGTCTTTGAATTTTTTGGCCTCTTCCTCAGCAGCGGCCAGGATTTGGTTTAGCCTCTGGGCAATGTAGACCTGCCCCCCCCCAGCGCCGGAGACCTGGGGTATGGTCCTCAGAAGCGCCTCCGCCTTCTCCTGCACCCCCTGGGGGGAAACATCCATCCCCTCCAGGAGCCGGGGTATAAGGCCGTCAATCTGATTGAGGAGGGCTGCCAGCAGGTGCTCAGGCTCTATCTGCTGCTGGTTGTATTGACCAGCCAGGGACTGGGCACCTTGCAGGGCCTCCTGCGCCTTTTGGGTAAACCGATCTATGTTCATAGATTTTACCTCTCTACAGATTCGTTTTAGAAAATTACTCCCTCTCCCGCCAGCGGGAGAGGGAGGGGGTGAGGGTGGATATAATATCGGATGGTTACCCCCTCACCTGAATCCTCTCCCCTTGGGGAGAGGGAAAATATTTATTATCGCATCATCTTCTGGGGGCTTTGCCTCCAGACGGATGTGCTCGTGGCACACCCTATTTCTTCTCCTCAAACTCCGCGTCGATCACGTCCTCACCCTTGCCGCCACCCGCAGCTCCCTCTGCAGCCCCCTGGGTACCTTGGGCTTGGCCGTGTTGGGCGGCCTGTTGGTAGGCGGCAGTGCTCAGGGCATGGGCGGCCTGCTGGAGGTCGCTCGTAAGGCCCCTGAGCCGGCTTACATCGGCATTGTCCTTGATGGCCTGGCGGATGTCGTTGATGATCTGTTCGCAGCGGCTCTTCTCGTGAGCCGGCACCTTGTCACCGAGTTCCTTAAGCTGGCGCTCCACCTGGTAGGCGAGTCCGTCTGCCTGGTTGCGGACCTCCACCTCCTCGCGGCGGGTCTTGTCATCGGCAGCATGGGCCTCGGCGTCCTTGACCATCTTGTCTATTTCATCTTTCGCGAGGCTCGTGGAGCCCGAGATGGTGATCCGCTGTTCTTTACCGGTGGCCCTATCCTTGGCGTTCACGTTGAGGATCCCGTTGGCGTCGATGTCGAAGGTCACCTCGACCTGGGGGATTCCCCGCGGTGCCGGCGGTATCCCTTCGAGGCGGAAGTTCCCCAGGGTCCGGTTGTCCCTGGCCATCTCCCGCTCACCTTGCAGCACGTGGATATCCACCGCCGTTTGGTTATCATCGGCGGTGCTGAAGGCCTCACTCTTTCTCACCGGGATGGTGGTGTTGCGCTCGATGAGCTTGGTCATGACACCGCCTAAGGTCTCCACACCGAGGGAGAGGGGGGTGACATCGAGCAAGAGCACATCTTTCACCTCACCGGCAAGAATCCCGGCCTGAACAGCCGCCCCTGCAGCAACCACCTCGTCGGGGTTCACACTCTGGTTAGGCTCCTTGCCGCCGGTGAGCCTCCTGACCAGGGTCTGCACCGCGGGGATCCTCGTGGAGCCGCCCACCAGTATTACTTCATCGAGGTCGTCGGCCTTCAGTTTGGCATCGGCCAGGGCCTGCTTCACCGGTCCCTCCAAACGGCGGAGGATTTCATTGACCAACTCCTCGAACTTGGCCCTCGTGAGCTTCATGTTGAGGTGCTTGGGGCCGCTGGCATCCGCCGTGACAAAGGGGAGGTTGATGGTAGTCTCCACGGTGGTGGAGAGCTCGCACTTGGCCTTTTCCGCCGCCTCGTAGAGGCGCTGCAGGGCCTGCTGGTCCTTTCTGAGGTCTATCCCGTAGTCCTTTTTGAACTCGTCCGCCATCCAATCGACGACCCGTTTGTCGAGGTCATCGCCGCCAAGATGGGTGTCGCCACTCGTGGCCTTGACCTCTACCACCCCTTCACCTACCTCCAGGATGGAGACGTCGAAGGTCCCCCCACCGAAGTCGAAGACCAGGATCTTCTCATCCTTCTTTTTGTCTAACCCATAGGCCAAAGAAGCAGCAGTGGGTTCGTTGATGATCCTCAGCACATTGAGACCTGCGACAGTCCCGGCGTCCTTGGTAGCCTGACGCTGGGCGTCGTTGAAGTAGGCAGGGACGGTGATAACCACGTCCTTGATCTTCTCTCCCAGGTACTTGGAGGCATCATCCACCAGCTTGCGCAGCACCTGGGCGGATATCTCCTCCGGGGCGTATTGCTTACCCCCCACCTCAAAACGCACGGCATTGTCCTTCCCTGCGGTCACCTTGTAGGGGACGATCTTGATCTCCTCTGAGACCTCGTTGAATTTGCGCCCGATGAACCTCTTAGCAGAAAAGACGGTGTTTGTCGGGTTGAGGACCGCCTGCCGTTTGGCGATCTGCCCTACCAGACGCTCGTTTTCCTTGGTGAAACCCACCACTGAAGGGGTCGTCCTGGAACCCTCCGTATTAATGATGACGTTGGGCTTGCCACCTTCCATCGTCGCAATAACCGAGTTGGTGGTTCCCAAATCAATCCCTATTGCCTTGGACATTGTCTGTACCTCCTGTCTTTTTCGTAATATATAACGATGTTTTAAGTTTAAGCACCATCCCGACCTTTTCAAGAAGGTTTAGACGAATAGATACACTTTTAATGAAATATCATCAATAATATATGACAGATCGGACAACGAAAAGGCCCCTCAAGGGGCTGGGAAGGGGTTAAGCGGATTGAGGCAATTTGTTTGAGGAAGGAGAGGCTGCCCGCACAATGTCATGTTTCAAGACCCCCCCATTTTTTCCAGTGCCCGATCCTGGAATCACTCTTCCATCTTATACACTTTGCAGAGCATTGCCCGGTTACACCAGCCGCCGGTAAGGGGATCCAGGGTATCAGGCTCGTCAATGGTCAGCATGTTCACGTTAGATTCAAAGGCGCCGAAGAGGGAAGGCAGTTCTCCAGGCCTTTCCGGGAACCACCAACTGGCCTCCGCGTTGACGACGTTGGGAAGAATATGCTTTGTTAATTTTGCCTTTTGTTTGATTCTCCTCCCTCTTGCCGTTTCGATGAACACCCAATCACCGTTGCGGATGCCCAGTTTTCCGGCCGTTTCAGGATGAATGGTTACGAGGGGATCGGGGTGACTTTCTCTTAACCCTATTCCCCATTGCCTGTGTTCCGAATGGAACTGGGGCATAAATCTGCCACCCGTGTTGAGGATGAGGGGATACTCATCGAGAAGCTCAGGTGTCCTGACGGGACTTTCAGGAGGTTCCTCGTAGTATGGGAGCGGGTCGTATCCCAGCTTTTCGAATACGGTGGAGTAGAGTTCTATTTTGCCGGTAGGCGTAGCGAAACCGTTCTTTTCGTATTTCTTAAATTCTTGTCTGGGAGGCAACAGCACCCCTCTCTCTATAAATTCCTCATAGCTGATTCCCAGAGGCGCAATTCGGTCATTGACGACCTCCTCGAGATCCTTCCATGGCCAGTATTCCTCCTGGCCGAGTCTGATCCCCAGCGCCCGCCAGAATTGATAGTCCTCGTGACGATCCCCTAAGGGTTTGATGGCCCGTTCTCCACCAAAGGCCAGAGTGGTCCAATCCTCAACTGTTGAGCAGAGGGGTCTTTCCAGCCAGCTCGCAGCCGGCAGCACATAGTCTGCCAGTTGGGCCGTTGGGGTCATCCAGTATTCCAAGACCACATGGAGCTCGAGATTAGGATGGGTCAAAGCTTCCAGCACAAGGGGGGTGTTCGGTGCCCACATCACCGGGTTGCTGGCTGCCGTGATCATGGCTTTGAGGGGATAGGGTTTTTCCGTTATGATCTGCCGCATCGCCAGGGGGGTCGGTACTATTAAGTAATGGAGGTTGGGACAGGGTACACCCCGCTGTTTCTCATAATGCGGCGCCACGATCTCCCAGGAACCCCATGACATCAGTTTGAACCGGTCGGCGCCGATCATCTTTGCCCTGGTTTCCTTCGAGCACCTGTCAGCCAGTTCAAACTCTGAATCGCTTTTGAGTCTTTTGCCGTCAATTTCAAGAGGAAACCCGCTCATAAAATCCCCTCCCGGCGCATCGATATTGCCAGTGATAGCTCCGAGAATGACCCTCGCCTGTTCCACACGCCCTGAATTGAGGCCCAGTTGGTCGGTGGACACACCTCGATCTATGCACGCGGGTCGGCTTGTGGCATAGAGTCTGGCTGATTGGACAATCTCTTCGGGACGAAGCCCTGTGATCTCGGCTACTCTCTGAGGTGTATATTCCCTGACCCTTTCAATCAGTTTATTAAACCCATAGGTCCATTTGTCCACGAATTCCCTGTCGTAGAGGCCCTCACCAATGATGACATGTATCCAGCCAAGGGCCAAGGCTCCGTCCGTCCCCGGTCTCAACTGGAGGCACATATCGGCATATGCAGCTGAGTCGCTGATCAGAGGATCGACGACGATGACTTTTATATCTCTCTTATCTTTGTTGTCTATCCTCCTCTTCAAGGTACGCCACCTGGTCAAACGGGCCTCCTTAGGGTTGGCTCCCCAGAGGACCACACACTTTGTCTTTCCTATATCATCAAGAACCAGGGAGCCAAGCATGGCCATCTCGATGGTGTAATCATTGCAGAAGCAGATCATGCCCGGGCAGATGAGGTTTTGCGGATTGCCGAAGAGGTTGAGAAACCTGGATCGAGCCCAGAAATGGTCGCTCCGGTAGGTACCCTCCGCTGCGATCAAGGTCTCAGGTCCGTACTTATCCTTGAGGGAAGAGAGTTTTTCCGCTATCTCATCCAGGGCCTGTTCCCACGGTATCTGTTGCCACTTTCCTTCCCCCCTCGCACCGATGCGTTTCAGGGCATGTTTCAATTGATCGGGGTGGTAAAGCCATTTGATCGCATTGACGCACCTCTGGCAAATAAAACCATGGCTGGCAGGGTGATCGGGATTCCCTGTTATCTTCGCTACCTTTCCGTCCTGGACATAAACCAGGACCCCGCAGTTGTTATGGCAGAAAAAACAAGCGGCCTTTTTAATGGTCATTTTCGAATCCATCACAATCCTCCATTTTATTTAAAGAGGAATTTGTTTGGGATAGGAGAGGCTGATATCACAATGCCCTGTTTATTCATACCGTACCTAGAAAAATATGGGGGTGCTTCTATTTTTTTCTCTAAAGTTGCTTTAGAATCCTATTTTGCTTTCTAAGATAATAAATCTTGTGCCGAGGGGATTGCATGTATTAAATACCACAAAGAGCACAAATATTGTGGTATTTGATGGATCATTATACAGCCTTTGAAGGGGGTTTAAAAGACGTTTGAGACTAAAGTAGGGGCAGCGCCCATTTATTCCTCTGCAAAAATAATGCTTGACTTCTGAAGGCAGAGGTGCTACCTTCTTATCCGAAGTCACAGAAGTTTTTGTTACCAAGTAAACAAAGGGGCCACAAAGACTTTATACTTTGTGGCCCCTTTTAAATGAGGTGGTTCTGGGACTTTAATCTACGAGAAAGGAGGTATAGAACATGCCAAATGGTACAGTGAAGTGGTTCAATAACGCCAAAGGTTACGGTTTTATCACAGTTGAAGAAGGAAAAGATGTGTTTGTCCACCATTCTGCCATCCAGAGTAAGGATTTTGGATTTAAGTCCCTTGCCGAGGGTGAGCAGGTCAGCTTTGATATCGAGCAAGGCCCAAAAGGCCCGAGCGCAGTCAACGTTGTGAAACTGTAATCCACCAGATGCCAAGGTCTTCCCTGCAGAGCAGGGAAGACCTTGGCACTGTCTTTTTTGTCAAACTAACCCCACACAATTGGAAACGATCCCGCCTTTCTCTCTCTTGCTGCCTTATAATGGCTGTGATAAGCTTCTGTTCAAGAAGCTTGAGGAGGTGAAAAGATGAAAAGGATTATTGTAATCTCTATTTTCGTCGTTATAAGCGCCCTCATCGTCATCTTACCGTATAGGGAGTCTGCACTGATTTTGTTACCAGGTCTTACTCTCAAGGAATCGATTTACAAAAATATTGCGCAGATATTCACCGAGGGTATGTGGACATACATTTCCTTTTTGTTTGTCTTGCTTCCCCTTGTTTTGCTCCTTCAGGTCAGGCAATCACCATTGACATGGTATAAAAGGGTGTTCTTCCTTTTAGAGGGCATTATTGCCTTGTTAGCGGCCTTGGTGATGTCCTATCAAATGTTTTTTAGTATTCCTTTTGAGTCAGTGACCTTCACACCCATCTTCTATGTAGCCCTGTGTTGGGTGTTACTGGGGGCGATTGCTTCGATCTTACTGGCGATAAAGAAGCTGTATGATAAAGCTGCCAAGCTCATATACGGCTAAAAATCGCCATAGTTTTTAATTCACCTCGACCTTCTAAGCTTAAAGTACAGGTAGCCGAGGGCTCCCACCATCCCGATCAACATGAAGATGGAGACGATCGTCTCCATCGAATCTAAGCGGGTAGCGATTTTTTCAAAGGTTGCTCCGACCCACCAACCGACGAAGGCGAGGAAGAGGCATCGGAATATCGAACCCAAAAAGGTATACACGGTGAAGGGTTTGACGGCGATGCGGAAGAGCCCGGCAAAGATGGAGACGAGAGAGATCGGGAAGACAGGAATGGCCCGGGAGAGAAAGAGGCTCAATGCCACTTTCCTTCCCCGGAACCGTTTCTCCAGATTCTCAATTTCGTCCCAATCCACACCCAAAAACCGCTGGAAGCGGATCACCAATG
>Ga0154625_1069_pt3 | contig 12192 bp, 13 predicted proteins | sample Rifle2008BG13ft_FD_116054 | JGI IMG/M metagenome (GOLD analysis project Ga0154625, IMG submission 116054) | Deltaproteobacteria bacterium RBG_13_52_11 | reverse complement strand
AAATACACGGAAGGGGCCTTTCGAGACTGGGGGTATGAGGTGGCAGAGCAGGAATTTCCAGAAAAGGTGATCAGGGAAGATGCGCTGGAGGATGGCGGTGTGTTTCCCGATGGTAAGATCATAGTCAAGGATCGTCTTGCCGATGCCATGTTCCAACAGGTCCTCTTGCGGCCGGAGGATTACGATGTCCTCGTTATGCCGAACCTCAACGGCGACTATTTATCCGATGCCTGTGCCGCTGAGGTGGGTGGGCTGGGGATGGCCCCGGGGGCCAATTGCGGGGATGAGGTAGCCATCTTTGAGGCGACCCACGGGAGCGCCCCCAAATATGCCGGCCAGGACAAGGTAAACCCCGGCTCCATGATCCTCTCCGGGGCAATGATGTTGCAGTACCTCGGATGGGTTGAGGCTGCCCGCATCATCGAAGAGGGCATGCAGAGGACTATTAACGCCAAGACCGTGACCTATGACCTCCATCGGCAGATGCCTGGGGCCACCCTCCTCAGCTGCTTCCAATTTGGGGAGGCAGTGGTGAGCAATATGGAGAAGATAAAGACAAAGGGGAGTTAAGTTTGCCCTGTGTCCCCCTTTTGGCGTCCCGCCCTTGGCGGGATAGAACCCTCGAATCCTCCCGCTTTGCGGGATCCCGCAGCCAATAAAATCTAAATTAAGGGGCGGGATTGAACCCTATAGTTTAAAGGCGAGGTGTTACTCCCATTTCCCGATCGAGACGATAAAGGATAAGAGATGAGAGAGGTTGATTGCCGTGAGATCACCAATGCAGTAAGAGATCTCTTCATCGACGCCAACTGCAACCTGGGTGAGGACGTTATGGCGGCCTTGCATAAGGCCCTCGAAGTGGAGGAGTCTGCGATTGGCAAGGAGGTCATTAAACAATTGCTCGAGAACGCCAGGATTGCCAAAGAGGAGGGGGTACCTATCTGTCAGGATACGGGATTCGCAGTGGTCTTTATAGAGCTTGGACAAGATGTACATCTCAAGGGAGGGGATCTCATCGAGGCGATCAATGAGGGGGTGCGGCATGGTTGTCACGATGGTTATCTGCGTCCATCAATCTGCCATTGCATTACCCGTCAGAACACCGGCGCAAATACCCCGGCCGTCACCCACCTGGAGATAGTCCCCGGTGATCAAGTGCGCGTTATAGTCTTCCCGAAAGGCGGCGGCAGCGAGAACATGAGCAGGGTAACGATGCTTACGCCGGCTGCAGGGCTCAAGGGGGTTAAGGAGTATGCCGTGCAACGGGTCAAAGACTCAGGTGCGAACCCGTGTCCCCCTATTATTGTCGGTGTCGGGATCGGCGGCACCTTTGACCAGGCGGCCCTGATAGCAAAGAAGGCCCTCCTGCGTCCTGTCGGGAGCAAAAACCCTGATCCCGAGATCGCCGCGATAGAGGATTCCCTCCTCGACAGCATCAACGATTTGGGGATTGGCCCCCAGGGGTATGGGGGAAGGGTTACTGCCCTGGCAGTGCACGTGCAGATGATCCCCTGTCACATTGCCAGCCTGCCGGTGGCAGTCAACATCCAATGCCATGCCCACCGGCATAAAGAAAGGGTGATCTAGCTCCATGGGGAAAGGGATAGTTGAGCCTAGGAGGATCACCACCCCCCTGAGCGATGAGGTGGTCGAGGGTCTCCATACAGGGGAAAAACTCCTCATAACCGGCGTCATCTACACCGGAAGGGATACTACCCATAAACGGCTCATCGAGCTTATTGATACCGGCAAAGACCTCCCCTTTGATATCAAGGGGGGGATTATTTACTATGTGGGCCCCACTCCCCCAAAACCGGGCAGGCCAATAGGCTCGGCCGGTCCAACAACCAGCGGCAGGATAGACGCCTATGCCCCTCGCCTGATCGAGCAAGGGCTCAAGGGGATGATCGGCAAGGGGATGCGTTCCAAGGAGGTCAGGGCGGCGATGGTACGGTACAAAGCAGTCTACCTCGGCGCTACCGGCGGGGCAGGGGCCTTGCTCTCCAAACGTATTAAGCAAGCAGAGGTTATTGCCTTCGCTGATTTGGGGCCAGAGGCCATCAGGCGCTTAGAGGTAGAAGACTTTCCGGTTGTCGTGATCAATGATTGCTTTGGCAAAGATCTGTACGAAGAGGGGATCAAGAGATTCGCCCGGTGACGGATCTCATCCTCGTCTCAAGCCTTCTTAAACGCCCGCATGTGCGTCTAACATTTCGTAAATGAGGAGATATACTGCCATTTTGAAGAACAAACAAAAATATAGCCGTCTCAAGGCAATCATAAAAGACCTTCAAAGGGTTGTCGTGGCATTTTCCGGCGGCGTAGACAGTACTTTCCTTCTGAAGGTCTGTGTCGATGTTCTCGGCAGGGAAAATGTATTGGCCTTCATAGGGCTTTCTCCCACATGCCCCGAAAGAGAAATCGCTGAAGCGAAAAGGCTTTCGGCGCTTATCGGCGTGGACTGCATCATAGCAGAAACATCCGAAATGGACGACCCTCGCTTCATTGAAAATAATACCTCGCGGTGTTACTTCTGCAAAACTCACCTCTTCGTCAAGGCCCGGGAAATAGTACAGCAAAGAGGTTTTATCCATGTCGTCGAAGGATCGAACTTCGATGATATGGATGACTTCCGGCCCGGGCGAAAGGCCTGCTCAGAACAGGGAGTAAGAAGTCCGCTGCTTGAGGCGGGACTTACCAAAGGGGAGATCAGAGAGCTGTCGGAAGCGCTTTCCCTGCCGACCCACGACAAACCCTCCTTTGCCTGTCTTTCTTCCAGGGTTCCTTACGGCACGGCTATTGATACGACAATCCTGAAAAAGATTGAACGTTCCGAGGATTTTATTCAAAGCATTGGTATACGACAGGTACGGGTAAGATATCACGGTAACGTTGCGCGTATCGAAGTCCTCGATAAAGATTTTGATGTCATCATGGCTAACAGGGAAAAAATAACTGAGGTACTCAATCAATATGGATTTCTCTATGTCGTCCTTGACCTCAAAGGCTACAGGACAGGAAGCATGAATACTCCTTCAGAGTGAGAATGCCTTTTTATACCATTCAATAGCCTTTTCAAGAGCCTCCTGGCTCATCGCAGAAGCGTGCGTCTTTCCGGGAGGCAGGCCGCCGAGATAATCGGCGATATGCCGGTCGGTAATGTTCATTGCCTCTTCAATGGTAAGACCTTTGATAATTTCCGTCAGGGCAGATGCGGAAGCAATGGAGCTTACACATCCTGCGACCTCACATTTGGCATCGATGATCCGTTCATGTTCATCCACCCTGAAAGTCAGTTTTAGTGCGTCTCCGCAGGCCATGGAAGAGACGTCGGCCATACCATCAGGATCGTCTACCTTACCGACATTCCGCGGGTTCATGAAATGGTCTTTTGCCTTGTCAGTATATTCCCCCATGAGGCCTTCCTCTGCGTCACTCAAAAACAGGATCAAGACCAAGGTCTCTCACCATTTCTATGTCAAGCTCAGGACTTCTTCCTGGTGTCGTCAGATAGTTGCCGATCATGAGGGAATTGCAGCCAGCAACGATACCAAGGGGTAAAAGCTGTCTTAAATTCGTCTCTTTTCCACCGCAGAGTTTTATATCTTTATCAGGGAGAACGAATCTGAAAATGGCGATAGTAACGAGAAGCTCAATGGGCGAAATATGTTCCATATCCTGAAGCGGCGTTCCAGGTCTGGGATCGAGGATATTGAAGGGGATGCAGTCCACAGCGAGTTCCTTTAATGTCATGGCAAACTCGATCCTCTGCCCCCTCGTTTCACCCATGCCGATGATCCCGCCGGAACAGGTAGAAAGACCAGCGCTCTTTGCTGCCATAACGGTTTCAATATCTTCCTGATAAGCGTGTGTTGTGCAGATATTGTCGAAATAACTCCGTGCCGTCTCAAGATTGTGATGATAACGGAAGAGACCTGCCTCCTTGAGTCTGCGGGCCCGGTCAATGTCGAGCATACCGAGCGAAACGCAGGGTTTTATTCCCAGCTTGTTTATTTCACTCACGGCCCCGTAGATTTCATTCCATTCCTCTTTGCTCTCAACCCTGGTGCCGCTGGTAATGATGCCGAACATGTGGGCGCCCGCCGCCTTCGCCCGCCGTGCCCCTTCGATAATCGCCTCTTTCCCGATAAAGGGATATTCGGGGGCGTCGGTGCAGTAATGGACAGACTGGGCACAGAACTTACAGTCCTCGGGGCAGAGTCCAGATTTTGCATTGACGATACCGCAGAGGTTTACCCGTTTGCCTTTGAAATGCTCCCGTATCTCCGCTGCCGCCGCTATGAGCACAAAGGGTTTTCCCATGCCGTAACGGAACAGGGCCAGCCCTTCTTCAAAACCGACATCCATCTTTTCGACGGCCCGTTGCTTCAGTCTTTCTATTATCTGTTCCGCAGACACCTCGCGATTCTCACCCTATATTCTGAGGCTCTCCCAGGCCACAGCCTTCCATTCGGCCTTGTGAAGCCTCTTTGTGCCGTCATTTAACTCCACCGTGACGGGGTAGATGTCGTTCTTCCCGTAATGGGAGATAATGTTTGCGGCTAAGCCGATATGCTCATCGCTGGCAACCCCGGACAGCAGTCCCAGGGGGCCCCTAAAACCCTGCGGCGCCAGGAGCATCTGCGGCGCCAACCACAGTGACGAAAGTCGGTCGTTCTCCTCCTTATTCTTTCCGATGATCAGTTTGGTATCTGGCGACAGCCTGAAATGCCTGCCGATCTTGAGCAGCGCCACGTCTTTCATGGTAAAGTCTCCGCTGTGATCGAAAAGGTCTTTCAGCTTCTTCGCGAAAAGTGGCTCCGTAAGCAAGCAGCCACCCCCGGGGCAACTGAACTCCTTCAGATGAAAGGTATCGACAAGCTCATACTGGGTTTTCCGTGATCGCCCTGTAATGTCGAGAAGTTTCTCCCTGTCGACAATGCCTTCTCGCTCGGGCAGGGTAGGCTCGAGGTGCTTTGCAGAGAGGGGGCGCAGGATCAAGTCCTCGAGGCCGCTCTCCTTCTCGATACACCGCAAGGCGGCCCTGTGCTGCGACATGGGCCGCTGACCGAGGACCTCGCCGGTAATGACAAATCCCGCACCGATCTCGTCCATGGTTTTTCTTGCCTCTTTCAGCATGAATATCCTGCAGTCGATGCAGGGATTTAACCCCTTGCCGTGTCCGTGTTTGGGAGATCTTATGATTTCCAGGTACTCCATGCCCTTGACCTTTACCATCACCTTGAGGCCCAACTCGTCGGCGGTCCTCACCGCCTGGATGCCGCACCCGTGGCCGCCCTTGGAACAATTGCAGAAGGTGGACGTAAAATGGAGGGCCACCACCTCCACTTCCTGCTCCATAATGAGCCTTGTGGCAAGCGTACTGTCGAGGCCGCCGGATAACAAGGAGATTGCTTTACTGTTCATAATCAGACCGGGAGAGGACAGAAGGCCCTTCTACACTCTCTCTCCCCTCACTTTCACCAACTCGGCGACGATACTCAAGGCGATCTCCTGGGGTGTTTCAGAGTTAATAGTAAGACCGATGGGCGCATGGACGCTTTTTAACAGTGCCTTGTCAAAGCCCTTTTGTTGTAGATAATCGAATAACATGTTGATCTTTCTTTTGCTGCCAATCATACCCACGTATCTGTTCTTTCTCTTGAGAACCTCTCCTAGGACCAGGGCATCGTGTTTATGCCCTCTCGTGACTATCACCGAGTATACTTCAACATCGGCATTGCCATATTTGAGGACGTTTTCGAATTCATCGACAATAATCTCATCAGCCTCAGGGAATCTCTCTCGATTGGCAAATTGTGCCCGGTCGTCCATGACTATAACGTTGAAATCAACTGTCTTTGCCGCTTTTGAGATGAATTGCGATATATGACCCGCCCCATACATATACAGGGTTGATGTGATGAGCACCGGCTCAACGATTTTACCTTCCAGCACCCTTGGTGCCTTTGCATAAAAAAGTGCCTCATCAACTTCTTCCCTTTCACCTGCAGCATCGCCGATAACATCACCGTTCATCGTTAAAAGGGTTTTGTAGAATACCCCATCTCCAAAGTGGGTGATGCTTACTGCTCTCTTCCCCCTTTTTTGAAAGTAGCTAATATTCCGGTAAAGATCGCGATATTTTTCAAAAACAGGTTCCAGAAAGACGTCAATGTTCCCGCCGCAGATCATGCCCTCATTTTCCACATCCTTGCCGTTTAGGGCATAATGCTCGATAACGGCTTCCTTGGTTTTTAAGGTCTTTCGGGCTTCCTGCCAGACTTCGGCCTCAACGCAGCCGCCGCCTACAGTGCCGAATATCTTTCCGTCTTCGCCTATAAAGATCTTTGCACCCGCCACCTGAGGAGTTGCTCCTCTTTTTTTCACAATAGTAGCAAGTACTCCATTTTTCCCTTGATTAAGATACTCTTCCAATATATCGTAAACATTCATTATTTTAACCTTGATTTGCTCTATTTCCCCATTTTGGATATTTGATATAGTTCTCTCTCACTGAAAATTCATGTAGGCTGTATCTTCTCCCTACCCTTTTCGTGCATCCGCCACCTTTGGGGCGACTGTCCTCGCAATCCGATCTAAATCCTGAAGCGTTGCGTCAATCTCCTCAACAGTATTGAAGTATCCAGGACTTAAGCGAATAGTACCCAATGGAAAGGTGCCCAATGTCCTGTGAGCCGCTGGTGCACAATGAAGCCCTGTCCTTGCTTTTATATCAAAGGTTTGGTCAAGGATAACGCCGACCTCTCCAGGCTCGTATCCCTCAATAGTGAGTGACACGATGGATGCTTGTTTGGTTAGGTCTTTAGCTGTGTAGAGAGCAACTCCAGGAATATTTAACAGACCTTGGATAAGCCTCTCTGTTAAATATTGCTCGTGGGTACGAATCCTCTCCAGACCCTCAGCGAAAATATATTTCAGCCCTGCGCCAAGCCCACTGATGCCGACACTATTTAATGTCCCGCTTTCGTATCTCTCGGGTAGAGTATCCGGCTGTTCCTCCATCTCCGAGTGTGTGCCGGTGCCACCCTCACGTAATGGATCAAGGTCAACTCGGTCACCTATATAGAGCACACCCGTGCCCGGGGGGCCGAATAGGCCTTTGTGTCCGGAGCAGGCGAGTAGGTCAATGTTTGCCGCCTGAACATCTATAGGATATGTACCAGCGGTTTGTGCCGCATCTACCATAAAAATCAAGCCACGCTTCCTAACAAGCTCACCGTATACTTCAATAGGCTGAATGATCCCTGTCACATTAGAGGCATGGGTAATCACTACCAGTTTGGTGTCTTTGGTGATTGCCTCCTCGATGTCATGAGCGGACACCACTCCGGTCTCTTTCGAAGGAGGTATTTTGGTGATTTTGACGCCGCGACGCGCAAGTTTGGTGAGCGGCCGAACCACGGAATTGTGTTCGATACAACTCGTAATCACGTGGTCTCCGGGTTTGAGCAGCCCCTTGAGCCCCATATTCAATGCATCAGTACAATTGAGGGTGAATATCACCTGCTCCCTTCTCGGAGCGTTAATCAGGCGTGCGATGAATATCCTTGTTTCTTTAATGGCTTCCGCCGCTGCAGTAGCTAGGGTATGGCTGCCACGTCCAGGGTTCCCTCCCTTCGTCCTCAGGAACTCTCCCATGACTTGATAGACACTCTCCGGTTTGGGCCAGGAGGTTGCTGCATTATCCAGATAGATCACAAAGCTCCCTCACACACCGATATATTTTGCATACAGTCCTTTTGCTAAGGATTCGTCATTCGTATTTTTTATGATCGCTCGTCCGTCAGGAAAGATGACCATTTCGTGATGATCAACTTTAAAACGAAGCATAAATTCGTTATAACTCACTTGTCCTATAGGACTGAGGTGCGTTGCGAGCCTTTCAAGAGAAATCCCTCCTCTATTGGGATTTAAAACCTGAACCGCATTTTGTCCGCACAGGGAGGTGGTTTTTGTCCCAAACCTTGCCTCTAAAAAATCGAACTGACCCCGGCAGCTTGGGCAGTCCGGACGCCGCTGTACCTCCGAACGATCAAATTGGTTTCGCCAAACATCAATAAAGATAAGATCGCGATTGATGTCTTCTGACCCTACCAGTATCTTGATTGCCTCAGCAGATTGAAGAGAGCCGATGATGAAAGGGGCCGGGCCGATCACCCCTGCCGTTTCACAAGTATGCAATCCTGCTCCTTGGTGCATGTTGGGATGGACGCATTGTAAGCAGGGTGTTTGTCCGGGAATGATATCCATGGTCATCCCAAAAGAGGAAACGGCGCCGCCATATATCCAGGGTATCTTATGCTTGAGGGAAACATCATTCATCAGGCCCCGGGTCTCAAAATTATCCAGCCCGTCCATGAGGATATTGCCATTCCGAATAAAACCCTCGATATTGGTGTAATTTACATCGGCGACAATCCCCTCGATCACTATCGAGGAGTTTACCTTCTTCAAATGGCGTTCAGCGGCGATCGCCTTTGGGATCTGGTTCCTTACATCGTCTTCATCAAAAAGGGCCTGCCGGGCCAGATTGTGATATTCTATGAAATCCCTGTCGATGATCCTGATCTTCCCTACGCCTGCGCGGACCAAAGTGAGGGCGATCATCGATCCCAGGGCCCCGCACCCGATGATGACCGCATAGCTGTTGCCCAATTTCCTTTGCCCTTCTTTCCCTATGTCTGGGAAGAGGACCTGTCTTGAATACCTATCGATCATGACGGCTGATTTCTCCCTTTTTTACTAGTAGTTCGACGATAATGGATTTACTCAAAAAAACCTTGATTAAATATACCACATTGTGGCATAATATTCAAGATGTTTTGTTTAGACAAAAAAAAGAGGTTTCGATGAACAACGAAGAATTCCAGACTTCACGCCAGCGACTCGGAAAGACCCAAAAACAGCTATCTGAACTCTTGGGAACGTCTCTCAAGGCGATTCAGAGCTTTGAACAGGGATGGCGGAAGGTTCCCGTGCATATCGAGAGGCAAATGCTTTTTCTGCTCGCGTTTCATAAGGGAAAGGCGAAAAGGGTCCAGCCCTGCTGGGATGTCCAGGACTGCCCCCCGGAGAGACGCCGGGGCTGTCCCGCTTGGGGATTCAATGCGGGTCATCTCTGCTGGTTTATCAATGGGACCATCTGCGAGGGGAGACCGCGAGTCAGCTGGAGCAGTAAAATAAACATATGCCGGAGGTGCAAGGTATTCAGGAACAATGTGGGCATATCTGGATCGCGAAAGATCGCCGGGTGATTGGAGCGCTAAACCTGTTTCTGGATCGTGATGAGCGTTTAATGAGATATCCGGGCGGTCAATATTTTATAAAAAATATTTAAAAAACACTTGACAAAAAAGAAAAGGCTGCTAATATTACAGAAGTACCACATTGTGGTATAGCATGTCGTCGGAGAAGCATTATTAATGAAAGTTATGGACCTTAACGATAAGATAGCCTTTTTAGAGAAGAGAGGTAACCCTTCTATGATAATGTGTTGTACGACCATTTGTTGTCAGCATGGTAAGGGAGGCCTGCCCATGTAACGTTATCGGGACATTTTTTACACCAGGCAACCCACTACCAGAAGAACGGCAAGTGGGTTTTTTTAATTAATTTCTAGCACTTACCAAAAAAAGGAGGTAGGACAAATGTCAGAAAGAGGATTTGAGACATTAGCACTTCATGCCGGTCAGGAAGCCCCTGATCCAACCACGGGATCAAGGGCGGTGCCTATCTATCAAACAACGTCGTACGTATTCAAAAGTACAGATCATGCAGCAAGTCTTTTCGCCCTTAAAGAACTAGGCAATATCTATACCCGCATCATGAATCCAACCACTGATGTCTTCGAGAAACGGGTGGCTGCCATTGAGGGAGGCACTGGTGCCTTGGCAGTAGCTTCAGGGCAGGCTGCCGAGACCTTGGCGCTCCTAGCCATTACCCAAGTGGGTGATGAGATCGTATCAGCCAACAACCTTTACGGTGGAACATACCAATTATTTCATTACACGTTTCCCAAATTGGGAAGAAAGGTGCAGTTTGTCGATTCAACAAAGCCCGATGAATTCAAGAAGGCAATTACAAAAAAAACACGGGCTGTGTATGCAGAGACGATTGGTAATCCCAAGCTCGATGTGCCCGATTTTGCGGCGATTGCTCAAATTGCTCACGACGCAGGCATTCCTTTTGTCGTGGATAATACGGTAGGAGTCGGATTGGTTAGGCCGATAGATTTTGGGGCGGATATCACCGTTCTTTCAGCCACAAAGTACATCGGCGGCCATGGAACATCGATCGGAGGGGTCATTGTCGATTCAGGAAAATTCAGCTGGGACAACGGCAAATTCCCCGAATTTACCGAGCCTGATCCGAGCTATCACGGATTGAAATTCTGGGGAACCTTTGGGAATTTTCCCGGCTTGGGGAATGTTGCCTTCATCATCAAAGTAAGGGTACAGCTCCTCCGCGATCTGGGAGCACCCCTGAGTCCTTTCAATGCCTTCTTGTTCCTTCAGGGATTAGAGACGCTCCCTCTCAGGGTGAAGAAACATTCCGAAAATGCGTTGCAGATCGCACAATTTTTAAAAAAGCATTCCTTGGTGACGTGGGTTAACTATCCGGGGTTGGATGAGCATCCGAGCCATAAGTTGGCAGTCAAATATCTAAAGGGGAACTTCGGAGGTCTGGTGGGCTTTGGGATTAAGGGCGGGTTGGAGGCCGGGAAAAGGTTCATTGAAGCGGTGAAGCTCCTTTCCCATCTCGCCAACATCGGGGATGCAAAAAGCCTGGTCATTCATCCTGCTTCGACAACCCATCAGCAGTTAACGCGTGAAGAGCAAGAGGAGACAGGAGTAACAGAGGATTTTATCCGGCTTTCCATCGGCTTGGAGGATATAGAGGATATCAAGGAGGATATCGACCAAGCCTTACAGAGGGCAGCAGGATAATTTGTCATAAAACCACCAATTAACATAAGGAAGGAGAATAACATGACAGGGTATTTTGATGATAACGCATTGTCTATCGGCAATACGCCATTGGTTAAGATCAACAGAATGGCCCAAGGGCTCAAGGCCACGATCCTGGCAAAGATCGAAGGCCGTAACCCTTCGTATTCGGTCAAGTGTCGGATAGGGTCGAGTATGATCTGGGCTGCAGAGAAGCAAGGGCTCCTCAAACCAGGGATGGAGATCATCGAACCGACCAGCGGCAATACCGGCATCGCCTTGGCCTATGTGGCGGCTGCGAGAGGATATAAACTGAATGTCAGCATGCCTGAGACCATGTCCATGGAGCGGAGGAAGGTGCTTGCCATCTTCGGAACCAATATCATCCTCACCCCCGGAGCCAAAGGCATGAAGGGGGCAATAGAAGAGGCCGAGCGGATTGCGGCGTCGAATCATAACTACTTTATGCCCCAGCAGTTTAAAAATCCCGCCAACCCGGAGATCCATTTCAAGACAACGGGTCCGGAGATCTGGGCGCAGACAAGCGGCGGGATAGATGTCCTTGTCTCAGGAGTAGGGACAGGGGGCACGATCACGGGGGTGTCACGCTACATTAAAGGAGAAAAGAAGAAAAAGATTATCAGCGTCGCCGTCGAACCGACAGAGAGCCCTGTGATTACACAGCGCTTGGCAGGTCAAGAGCTCAAGCCCGGGCCGCATAAAATCCAGGGGATAGGGGCGGGGTTTATTCCAGATACACTGGACTTATCCATAGTGGATCGAGTGGAACTGGTTACCAGCGAAGAGGCGATCGAGCATGCGAGGCGGCTGGCCCGCGAGGAAGGAATTCTTTCAGGCGTCAGCAGCGGCGCAGCGATTGCCGTTGCGCTGAAGCTTGCCAGGCTGGAGGAATTCAAGGGAAAGACAATCGTGACCATTCTCCCTGATTCCGGGGAGCGTTACCTCAGCGGGCCGCTTTTCCAAGGGCTTTTTGATGAAGCGGGCCTGCCGACAATATAACATTTTGGTGTGAGAAGATAAGTATGTCGGGGTTAAATTCAATGAGAGAGAAACCGAATGTCAAGCAGGCAGCTCATAAAAGCGCAGGTATACTTGGGGAATGTTTAGAAGCTAATAAGGATAATAGCGTGGGGATTGTGCAAAAAAACTATTTTAAATTTGCACTTCCTCCTGATGAGCTCATGCTGGAGAGCGGCGAGAT
>Ga0154625_1061_pt1 | contig 12263 bp, 14 predicted proteins | sample Rifle2008BG13ft_FD_116054 | JGI IMG/M metagenome (GOLD analysis project Ga0154625, IMG submission 116054) | Deltaproteobacteria bacterium RBG_13_52_11 | reverse complement strand
CGAAGTAGAAAACAATCCACTCGGCCGAGTTCGGGGCGCAGAGGCCAACGTGGTCATTCGGGTTAACCCCCATTTTGATGAGACCGGTTGCTACCCGGTTCGCCTGATCATTGAATTCCGCATAGGTGATCTCTCGTCCAGCGTCGCTAAGGGCCGTCCGGTTAGGAAAATAGAACGCAGCGCTTTCTAAGTTATTGGAAATATTCATAAACTATTTCAAAAGCTTATTCTCAAAAAATCTTGATATAAAAGTTGTTTTGGTATAATATTAGACCAAACGATATCTGTCAAGAAACAATTTTACTCTCCCCATGGTTGGTCACTAACCAATAGTTTCGCAGAGGCGGTGAGAGTTATGAAGTGTAAGTGTTATTTGTCGGCATATGAGGTTCTAGAACCGAAGGTTTCCCTCTTCAGAGCAGAACGATTCGTCAATGGATCCTCCTATGATTTTCAATCAGCACGTAGTCAGGAAAAGATGGAAACCTTAAAATGGGGAAATTTTTGATTAGGTATAATATTTTTTAGAATTGATATCTGTGAACAATTATTGCAAAATAGGTATTTCTCATACCCTACAGGAGGAAAGATGACCAGATTTAAGCCTATCAGGCAATTTCGAGTTTCAGAAGAGGTTGCTGAACAGCTAAAGCAATCTATTCTCTTGGGTCATTTTAAGTCCGGAGATAAACTGCCTGCGGAGCGAGACCTTGCAGAAGAATTTAAGGTGAGTCGCGTGGCGATTCGTGAGGCCCTTCGAAAATTGGAGAATTCTGGATTTATAATTACCCGGCAGGGGGCAACTGGTGGTGCTTATGTGACCGATTTGACATTCGAACATCTGGCCGATGCCTTTTTAGATTTATTTTTAGCTGAAAAGATTACCATTCCTGAGATGCATCAGGTGAGAATTCTTGTGGAACCCAAAGTGGTCCAGTTGGCAGCCTTGAAAGTCACCCCAGAATATGTTCAACGGCTTGAAGACGCTGTGGAGGCCGAAGAGCCCCCTACATCATCCTTATCTGAAGATATCGAAAGAAAACAAAAGATGCATTTTATTCTGGCTGAGATGTGCGGCAACCGTTTCCTCGAAGCCCTGGTTGGGTCTCTAATGAAATTAACCAGGAGGGCACTAGAAGCGGTAGAGACTGACCCTTCCTATATGCATTCTGCAGAACTGCTCTATTATCTCCATCCCGCAGGAATGCATCGCCCCATTGTGGAGGCAGTTTTGGCTGGGGATCCTGAGGCAGCAGCGAAGGCCATGGAAAACCACGTCATTGAATTTGGTGAAAATCTTAATAAGATGGAAATGAACTACCGCAAAAAAGCCTTATGATCTAATTCCCTATATTTTTTCATTGACAATACTCCCTTTCCCTTGCTTTACTTATCATAACTTAAAAAAAGTTCTTATCAAAGAGCATCGGGTAGGGCTGCAAGACGCAATAGTAATGAGGAGGAGGGGATGCAATGATCACGAATCTCAGGTTTTGGAAAAGCATTGCGATACTTTTTCTAGTGGTGCCTCTTTGGGCTTGCGGAGCTGAACCCCAGACCGCTGAAACGCCTGCCGCAACTGGTCCGGAAGAGGCGGCGCATCCTTCGAACACCGGCGGTCCGGGAGAGGCGGTAAAACTGATTGGTGATCCTAAAAAAGGAGCTGAAATCTTTAACGCTAGCTGTATCGGGTGCCATAATGCGGAAGGGAGGGAGGGGATGCCTAACCCTGGCTCGGCGGATGGTACCGTTCCTGCCTTGAATCCGATTGATCCCACGCTATACAGCAAGGATTACAAAACGTTCGCTACGAACATCGACCTTTTTATCCAACACGGGTCTACACCCGAAGGGAGCAACCCTGCTTTGAAGATGCCGGCCGTCGGAGATCAGAAGCGTCTGACGCAGCAACAGATCGCTCATGTGATAGCCTACATCATCGGTCTGAACAAGAAATAAGAGCCCTCGTTTGCGGCCTCATCCCTTTCTCCTGTCTTCCTACCGGTAGGAAGACAGGAGAACTGCAAGAGCAATAAAAGAACACAACGTCCTTACTTCCATGTGCCCTTTGTTTCTTTCAGAAGCAGAAGGTAGTCATAGAGTCCCTTGGCCTGCTGGTCAGAGATCTTCGATGAAGGGAACGAGGGCATTGGTTGAACGGGTTTTCGGATCCAAGTAAGAAAGACGTCAAATTTCTGCATCGCGGGGGAGCCTTTCAGGGGCTTATTCGGGTTGACGGTGTTGCCCCCGTTGGGATGACAAGCTGCACAATGTTCGTTAAACAGAACTGTACCTGAACTACCCGGTGCCGAATCCTGAGTAAAAGCTGAAATAACAAATGAACACATAAAAGCCGCTATTATGATGAGCATTGCAAGAATTGTTTTCATCTCACGCCTCCATTTTTGAAGTCTTAAGCATATATAGCGCACCGTTCACTGGCCAGTACCGTAATTGGCGGCCAGGTAGCCTGCAATGACCTTGGCGTCATCTTCACTGATGGGTGCACCGTAGACCTTGATCATTTTGTTTACGCTGCCTGTCCATTGGGCCTTAGTCCCTTTCGGCTGCATGGTGATATACTCCGCGCTATGGCAGATAACGCAGTATGTTGCCGCCTTATCCATGCCTTGCCCAGGCTTGAGATCAACCTTCTCTGGCGGGAGGGTAATCGTCTTGGTCGTCCCTGTTGTCACAACGGTCTGGGCATAAGCAAAGCAGACCGTTGCTACCGTAGCCAATACAAAAAATATGATCGATTTTTTCATGGTCCCCTCCTATCTTATCTAACCGCTACTTCGTTCTTTTGCACCATGTTCCACAGATATCCTGACGGGTTCCACAGACCCTCGAAGGGCTGGGATTCACCGATGCTGTTGGTTGCCTTGGCCATGAGGGTGTACTTCCCCGGTTTCGCGGGCCTCCAGGGGTAAGAGAACTGGATCCAGGAATACCTTCCTAAGTCCCTGCCGAGTTTTGCCTCGCGCCATGTCTTTCCGCTATCAGTGGATACGATAACTTCCTTGATGCTGTAACCACCGGAAAAGGCAATGCCCTTTATCTCTGCCGGCTGATTGACTTTTATGGACGCCCCTTTGGCAGGTTCTATAATCAGGGATCTAGCAGTCATCCGGTTGATCGGTATCGTACTTTTCGGCGCCGTCCCCGGGGGGACACAGCCGCACGGTGTATCGGGGATCCGGTAGGCGGTCTTCATAAAGAAGCCTTCAAAGGGTTTTGTCAGCACGTTGATCTCCGTCAGTGATTTCACCCAGTACGTGGCATACCACCCGGGGACGATAAGCCTTGCAGGGAACCCATTGAGCATGGGAGGGGGCGTGCCGTTCATCTCATAGGCAACAATGATGTCTTCTTCTATGGCCTTGTCAATCGGCAGGCTCTTCACGAAATCGGGGACAGAAGGAAGAGGCGGTCCATCGAGGGCGTCGAAAGAGACGTCCACAGAACCTGGTTTTATGCCCGCCTTGTTGAGGATGTCTTTTAGACGAACTCCTCCCCAGGTACAATTGGCCATGGCACCATTGCCCCACTGTCCACCGAAGACCCTCGGCTCAAAGTATCTCCTGCCGTTGCCTGAACACTGCATCACCGCTGTATAGGTGACCTTCTCGAACTTCTTCAAATCATCCAACGAGAGGTTCAGCTCCCGTTCCGTGTTCCCCTTGACCTTCAGTCTCCATTGGTTCAAATCAACGGATGTGGGGATATTGGAAATATGCCACCTTACGAAGACCGCTTCATTGGGCGTTATCAGCTCTTTAAAATAGTGGAGTGGTGTCTCAAGCTGTGGGGGTCTCGATGTCAGCCGTATAAGATCCGTCTTTTCAGGGAATTTTGCGAGTCTCCTCTCCTCACCGAGGAGCGTCGATGGGACACCCCCGACTGCTGCCGCAACCGTGGCCATACCGGCCGCCATCAAAAAATCTCTCCTGGTGAATCCATCATTTTTCATAGCCTCCCCCTTTCTGTTTGACTTTAAAGGCTAAAGCCATACCCTACACCCTGTACTTGCCATTTTATCAGATTCCTTAAAAATGTCGAGAGCGCAGGAGACACGGTGGGCTGGAACGGGACTTTGGTTCTAAAGCAACTTCTCAACCTGTTCCTAAGCTGGTGGCGGCCAGCATGGCAACCGGAGGAATGTTTCCTATCCCTACACCAGTTTCAGAAGGTGCTGGGTATGGAAGTCTCTTTTGGTCCTCACCGCAGGTAGGTTATCTCGATGGTAGCTTAAGAGGGGAAAAGGGCTTTTTTGATTTTCCCGTGGTGATAGAAATCGTCGAGGCCGATTACCACCTAATGAGAGCACTCCCCCACGTCAATCCCCCGCCGAAAGCGGCCAACAGGACCAGGTCCCCCGGCTGGATGGTGCCATCTCTCGCCGCCTCATCCAGGGCAATGGGGACCGTGGCGGACGAGATATTCCCGTACCGGTCAATGTTCACGTAGACCTTATCCATGGAGACGTTCAGCCGCTTGGCCACCCCTTGCAATATACGGAGGTTTGCCTGATGGGGGATAATCACCTTGATATCATCCAGGGTGAGGTCGTTATGGTACAGGGCCTCCTCGCAGGCCTCGGCGAACCGCTTGACGGCCACCTTGAAGGATTGGTTGGCACCGATCATGTTAAGGGTATGGAGCTTCTTGTCCACGCTCTCGTATGATATGGGGGTGGTCTTCGACCCGCCTCCGGGCATCAGGAGGGTATCACCGCCCGCCCCATCGCTGTGTATGTGGGTGGAAAGGATCCCCCTGCCGTCTTCCACCTCCGTGATCACCGCTGCCCCGGCGCCGTCACCCCAGAGGATGCAGGTCTCCCGGTCGGTCCAATCCAAGGTCCTCGTCATGATCTCCGAGGCGACTATGAGTGCATTGCGGTAGATTCCGGTCTTGATATACTGCTCCGCTACGGAGAGGGCAAAGATAAAGCCCGTGCAGGCAGCAGTGACATCAAAACTGACGGCGTTCACCGCCCCGAGCTTCGCCTCCAGCCAATTGGCCCCCGCAGGGCAGTGGGTATCCGGGGTGATGGTGGCCATGACGATGAGTTCTACCTCTTCAGGTGCAATACCGGCATCCATGAGAGCCCGTTCACCCGCCACTTTGGCCAGATCCGAGGCCGCCTCGTCGGCCCTGGCCAGCCGCCGCTCTCGGATCCCCGTCCTCGTTGTTATCCACTCGTCGCTGGTATCGAGGATCTTCTCCAAATCGAAATTGGACAAGACCTTTTCCGGAAGATAGGAACCAGTTCCGATGATTCCCACACGCTTCATTCCTTTTCCCCCTGATTGGGAATTTATCAATACTGTGGCAAGGCACTAAAAAATATACCCTTGTCCCCCTTTTTGTCAATGAAAAAGAGCCCGGGGAGAAATACCTACGAGGGCCTTGACAGAAAAGGGGGAAAAAGGGTATAAGATATGTGATGTCATGAGCTTGCAATGAGGTCGAGAGATGGAGCACGCCCTGCTTTTAAACGCTACCTATGAACCTCTGCGGGTGGTTTCGTGGAAGAAGGCCATTACCCTGGTCACGTTGGGTAAGGTGGAGGTCATCGAGGAATACGATCGAGAGGTACGAAGTATCTCCTTTACCATCAGGATCCCCTCCATCATCCGGCTCATCAGGTACGTGCGTAAGAAGAAGGGAGGAGTAAAGTTCTCCCGCCAGAACATCTACGCCCGGGACAAAAATCAGTGTCAGTATTGCGGGAACAAGCTCTCCAGCGAGGAACTGACCTATGACCATGTGGTCCCCCGCTCGATGGGGGGGCGGACCGAGTGGAACAATATCGTCACCTGTTGCATGGACTGTAACCGAAAGAAGGGGGGAAAGACCCCGCAAGAAGCGGGGATGAAGCTCTTGCGCCGACCTATCAAGCCGGAGTGGCTCCCCATCTTGCGAATCACCATCAACGTCAAGCAGGCCCCTGAGTCGTGGTTCGACTACCTCTACTGGAATGTGGAGCTCGAGACATAGACCCTTGTAACGTCGCCGCTATCTATGATAGGCAGGCCATCGGCCTGCCTATCTTTTAATGGGGCGAGGCGTCTACAATTTCCTCTCGGGGCCGCTGTCGCTGTTGCCGAGGGTTCATCCGCCATCCACCTTCCCTTCCACATGATTACATCGAAGTGGAGGGAAACGAGGCTGGATATCCGGGATGCTGAAGGATAAAAAATTCATTGCACAAAACTCTACCCTTGAATCGATGGAATGTATACAGGTGAGCAACAGAAATGGATAAAAAGGAATTAACAAGAAACATCCTCGAATTAAAACGACAGAGAAATGCCGTCATCTGCGCGCACAATTACCAGATAGACGAGGTGCAGGAAATAGCCGACGTGGTAGGGGATTCCTTTGCCCTCAGCAAATACTGCGCCTCAAGCCCCCGGGATGTCATTGTCTTTTGTGGTGTCCATTTTATGGCTGAAAGCGCAAAAATGTTATCTCTTCAAAAAACGGTACTGCTCCCCGAGATCCATGCCGGATGCCCCATGGCCGATATGGTGGATGCCAAAGGCTTGAGAGAGATGAAGCGTAATCACCCGCGTGCTGCCGTTGTGTGTTATATCAACACCTCCGCAGAGGTAAAGGCCGAGTGCGATATCTGCTGCACCTCTTCTAACGCGGTGAAGGTAATACAGTCACTGGCGGAAGAAGAGATCATCTTCGTGCCCGATAAAAATCTGGGAGATTACATTCAAAAGAAGGTCCCCGAAAAAAAGATGATCATCTGGGACGGATTCTGCGTGACCCACCATAGAGTCACCTCAAAAGAAGTGCAGAAGGCGAAAGAGGCCCACCCCGACGCCGTGATCTTGGTACACCCTGAATGCAGGCCTGAGGTGGTTGAGCTGGCCGACTTTGTCGGCAGCACGAAACAAATAATCGACTTTGCCACTGCCTCGCCAGGGAAAAAATTTATCATAGGCACCGAAATGGGTGTCCTCTACAGGCTCAAAAAAGATAATCCCGAGAAGACCTTTTACCTCTTGTCGCAGGGCCTTATCTGCCCGAACATGAAAAAAACAAGACTGGAAAGTGTATACCACGCCCTCGAAAAAATGCAGTACGCCATCGAGATTGAAGAAGCAATCCTTATAAAAGCGAGGACGACCCTCGAGAGGATGCTGAACGTTCAATGAAGGGTATGCTGTTTTATCAGGGTTAACGTAAGATGAAGATACTCCATACAGCAGATATCCATCTCAAAGAACATGGCGATGAGAGATGGCAGGCCCTCCAAAGGCTCATCGCCATAGGCAAGGCGGAAGGGATAGATATCTTCGTGATCAGCGGCGACCTCTTTGACAGAGGCATCAACGCGGAAGACCTCAGGCCTCATATTCGAACGCTCTTCTCCGATTCCGGCTTTCGGATCTGCCTTATCCCCGGGAATCACGACAGAGACGCTTATGCCGGTGGGATGTATTTCGGTGAAGATACCTACATCCTCACCGACTTGAACAGGCCCTTTGAATACAAGGATATAACGATATGGGGGATCCCTTTCGAGCCGGCAGTGGGAGAAAAAACGCTTCATCAACTCCATTCGTTGGCCCGGCTGCTGACCCCCGACAAGAAACACATCATGCTCTATCATGGAGAGCTCCTCGATGCCTTCTTTTCCAGGAGCGATTTCGGCGACGAAGGCGACGAACGGTATATGCCGATGAGGCTCTCCTATTTTAACGATCTCAAGGTCGATTATGTCCTCGCCGGTCACTTCCATAGGCGCTTTGATGTCTGGCAGTTGGCGGGTGGAGGATATTTCGTCTATCCCGGCTCTCCCGTTTCCATAACGAAAAGGGAGATGGGCCGGAGGCGGATCAACCTCTTTGAGGTCGGCAAGCCGCCGCAGGAACATCTTCTTGACACCCCTCATTTTGAAGAAGTGGTTATCGCGTGTGATCCCTTTACCGGCAAAGACCCCATCAAGCAGGTGGAAGAGCGCTTGCGTTCATTGCACGCGAACGCCCGGGTCATTCTTATTGTTACGGGGTTTATCAACGGAGAGGCCATCGGGATGACGGAGGAGGAGTTTGTAAAAAATGTGCGGAAGGTCATCCGAGACAGGACGGTTGAGGAGCGTTATGAATTCAGGGATATCAGGACGATACTGGAAGATGACTTATTCAAGGGTTTTTTAACGAAGCTTGAGCAGGCCGACTATGACGCGGATAAAAAGAAACACATGCAGGAGATAGCGATCAGGGCCATGATGGAAGCGCGGCTATGAGGATAAAGGAATTCTTTATCAAACGATATGGCCCCCTGCAGGAGATGACCTACACGCTGTCCCACCCCTTTAATCTTTTTGTGGGGAAGAACGAGGCAGGCAAGACCCTCACCGTCGATGCCCTCGTAAAGCTCCTGCTGGGGCGCAATGTGAGGGATTTTGGGCGCATCATAGATCGTGTGGAGGAGAGCCCGGAAGGCTATTGCGTCATAGAAGGAGACGACGGTAAGGAGATCAAAATTCCCGACAGGGGGGACTTGACAAAAGTTGCCGCGATAACCGCCTCGGAGTATCGCAATATCTTCATCATCAGGGACAGTGATCTCTCCATTGCGCGTGAAAGCGAGTTCTATACTACGGTGACCAACCGGCTGACGGGCCTGCGGACCGAGGAGATTCTTAAAACAAAGGAGGCACTGCGGGAGATAGGGAGGATAACGCCAGGCGGTATGTTCCGCGATATTAAAGACGAGGCACTGAAGACGAGGATAGAGGGGGCCAAGGTCCTGTTGGTGAATATCGAGGGCCTGTCCCAAGAGATGAGAGGGGAGAAATTCGATGAGCTGGAGGCAGACACGGTAAGGCTTCAGGAGGAGATCGAGGGGATTGAGCATGACCTTGAACGCCTCGCGGATGCCCGCAAACGAGAGACGCACAAAAAGGGCAAGGAGGCGCTGGCCCGGCTCATAACGGCCTTGGAGAAGAGGGAACAATTAGAATTGTACACGGAGGCCGATGCACAATTATGGAGAGATGGTGAGAGAGATATCCAGTATCGTATGGAAGAGAGGGAAAACCTAACTGCCAAACTGAAGGGCAATGAGAAGGAACTCAAAGAAACCAACAAGACCCTACAGGAAAAGCTACGGGAGTTTCGCACCTTTGAAGATCGAAAGAAGGCATTGGACGCGGTGAAGGCCGAATTGAACCTCTACGAGATGAAGCAAGGGGAGGGGATAGAGAGGGAGCAAAGGGCTTCGGCCTACCTGCGGATGGGCATCGTCGCCGCCCTGCTGCTCGGGATCGCCCTGCTTGGGCTCATCTTCAGGCCGTCGATCCCCTTTTATATTGCTGCCCCGCTTTTTTTTATGGCGGCCCTTGCGCTCTTCATGCCTCAGTTCCAACAAGTGCACGATCAGGCATGGTCAACAGGGGCATTTGAAAGAATCAAGCTTACCCTTGCCAAATTTGAATTGAGCGCCAAGACAATGGAGAAGGCCTATGCCCTCATCCAGCAGTTTGACGAAGAGCTTCGTAAGAGGGCTGACGAGATACAGGAGATAACGAGGCGAAAGGAGAACTTGGAACAGGGCATAGCCGAATTGCAGAACAGGGCCATACCGGATGCGGAAAAAAAGATCAAGGACACACAAGGGCGGATAGACGATATCAGGAGAAAATCGGGAATCGAATCGAGGCAAGACTACGAGCAGGAACTGAAATCAAGGCAGCAACATGAGCAATCGATAGGCGTAGAACGAGGCATCTTGCGGGACCGCTTGGGGACAAAGGGCGAAACGGTGAAGGATAACATTGCGTTCTGGCAGCAAGAACTGAAGACCCTTGAGCAGTATCGGGATCAATCGCACGGGATCGAATATGATGAGAGCGCCGTTACCCGCTTGAAGGATGCAAAGAGCGCGGCCGAGGTGAGATTGGCCGCCTCACACGACAGGATGGCTGCATTGAGAAAGCGCCTCGAAGAGATCGAGAGGGAGACAAATAAGATCCTTCAGTTGAAAACGGATTACCTCCATTGTAAGACGACAGTTGATTTAGAGGCCATCCGCGTGAAACTCGGCGAATTTATAAGCGGCAATGAAGACACAAGGGACTCAGTCTTAAAGGTCATGGCAATTTTTGAGGCGATCGAAGCGGAGGAGCGGGAGAAGGTCGCCGAGCTCTTTGGCAAGGAAAGCCCCGTCGCGAACTATTTCAGCGAGATAACAGACGGCATGTACGATGCTGTGCTCTATAATCGGGAAAAGGGGTGTATCGAAGTAAGGCGCAAGGACGGCGTGATCCTGGAAGCCGAGCAGCTTTCAGGCGGCGCCTACGACCAATTATATCTCTCCATCCGCCTCGCCCTCGGCGAGAATATCTTAGAGGGCAAGAAGGGGTTTTTCATCATGGATGACCCCTTTATCAAGGCAGATCCCGTGAGATTAGGGAGGCAAATCGAGATGCTCCGCAGGATTGCCGAATGGGGATGGCAGGTCATCTATTTCAGTGCAAAGGGCGAGATAAGGGAGGCCCTCAAGCAGCAAATAAAGAACAACAAAGTCAATTACGTGGAAATCCCGGGGATATTCTCATAAGATAGCATATCGTAACCATATCTTTTTAATGCCGACACATAAATCTTTTCATGCAATTTGGTTGACATTTCATGAATATGTGTGTATCGTTATTTGAGGAGGTGTAGTCATGGCTATCCTGCAAGTGCGAGATATAGATGATAGATTATACGCTTCCCTCAAAGAGCTTGCTCAAGCAGAAAATCGTTCATTAAGTCAGGAGGTTATCTCTATTTTAGAGAAATATCTATTGAATCCGGCCCTCTTTAAAAATAACCCTACCAGGGAGTTTTTATCGCTATCGGATTCGTGGGACGATGACCGGACAGCTGACGAGATTATTCATGACATAAAGAAGAAGAGAAGGAACAGCAAGCGATTTGGGGTAGAGCATGTCATATTTGATTGATACCGATATTATCATCTACAGCATAAAAGGAAACAGTATTGTTCGGAGTCGCTTTTTACAGAATGAGCATATTCCTAAAGCGATTTCCGTCATTACCTATGGCGAATTGCTTTTTGGCGCGAAGAAGTCAAAGAATGTAGAGAAGAACCTTGCCGTTGTCTACCGGATAAAGGAGTTATTCCCTATTTTTGGCATAGATAAAGCAGTTATAGAAACGTTTAGCGACATAAAAGCCGCTATTCAAAAAGCCGGTAGCCCTGTAGATGATATGGACCTGTTAATTGCTTCCACTGCCCTGACGATGAATTATACATTAGTAACAAGCAATGAAAAACACTTTCGCAGGATTAAGGGATTAAAGATAGAGAATTGGAGTAAAGAATAGGAGAATAGGAGAAAGGGTTTGACTTTTCCCCTTCTCACGGGGTACCATATCCCTACCGCGGAGCAATTATATGCAGCAATTATGGGCCCCATGGAGAATATCGTATATAGTAAACAATAAAGAGGACGGCTGCATCTTCTGTAACAGGCAGCACCACGGGGATGATAGTGAGCGCCTCGTCCTCCACCGGGGAAAACGCACCATCGTCATGTTAAACAAATATCCGTATAACAACGGCCACCTGATGGTCGCCACCAAACGCCACGTTGGATTTTTGGAGGATCTGAAGCCGGAAGAGATGAACGACCTCATGGCCGCCATACAGCGTTCTGTCGTCCTCCTCAGGAAGGTCCTCTCCCCCCATGGGTTCAATATCGGGGTCAATCTGGGGAAGGTGGCAGGGGCAGGGGTTGAGGATCATCTCCATTTTCACATCGTCCCCCGGTGGGAAGGGGACACCAATTACATGCCGGTGTTGGCGGATACGCGCGTCATCCCCGAGCACCTGGCGGAGACCTATAAGCGGCTCTCACAGGTCTTTAAGGATTTTTAGGCAATGCAGATAATCAAGGCCCTCTTCATCGCCCTCCTTTTTTTCTTCGCCCTCACCTTCTGCCTCCAAAATGTGGATGAGGTAACGCTCCGCTATTACGGCCTGGTCGAAGACGTCCAGGCGCCCCTCTTCATCGTGGTCCTGGCCTCGGTATTTCTGGGGATCGTCATTGGCCTCGTAGGGGGTGGATTGACCATCATCAGGCTCCGGCTACAGCTCAATAAGCAGCAAAGAGAGGCGAAGGCGTTGAGAACGGAGCTGGGGTCATTAAAAGGTGAGGAAGGCTCGGAGCCGTAGACCCCTTCATTGTTCACGCTAAGCAACCAACCCCATCATAATGGATTTCTTCG
>Ga0154625_1054_pt1 | contig 12523 bp, 11 predicted proteins | sample Rifle2008BG13ft_FD_116054 | JGI IMG/M metagenome (GOLD analysis project Ga0154625, IMG submission 116054) | Deltaproteobacteria bacterium RBG_13_52_11 | reverse complement strand
TCCGTTTCAGCGATATCAAAGGCAGGTACCATCTCCCCTTCTTTGCCAAAGATTTCCGGAAGTCCTCTGCCATCGAAAAACCGGCTCAATACATCTATCTCCGGGATCACAGACAGGAACCTTTCTCCTCTCGGTATTAATCTGATAATGCTGTTCATCTCTTTTCCCTCCTTTTCTGTTTTATAAAAATTTAATCATTTTGATTCATGTTTCAACTGCAAATTTTCCGTGGGGACTCACAGGGGCAAAGATCTTGAGGGTCTTGCAGAGGACGAAGCCCATGATATCAGACTGGCTGCAGGGCGAGGTGAATTTTCAGGTAATTTTTAGTTAAGAGACTGCACGAAAGGCACCATGGAGGGCAGCGAGGGTCTTTTCAATATCCGCGTCTGTGTGGGCCAGGGAGAGGAAACCCGCCTCAAACTGAGAGGGGGCGACATAGATCCCCTGCTCGAGGAGGGACCGGAAGTAGTGACGGAAGGCCTCGGTATTGCTCTTTTTGGCAGAGGCATAATCGATTACCGGCCCTGAAGTGAAGAAGGTGCAGAACATGGAGCCAACCCGGGTGAAGTACGTCGGGGTCTTTGAGGAGCGGGCAATCTTTTCGGCCTCGGTGCACAGATAGGCGGCCTTCTTCTCCAGACGTTCGTACACCCCCTTTTCTTTCAGGAGCTTCAGGGTCTCTATCCCCGCAGTCATCGCCAGGGGGTTCCCCGAGAGGGTTCCGGCCTGATAGACCTTTCCGGCTGGAGCCAACTCCTCCATGATCTCCCGTTTGCCGCCGAAGGCCCCCACCGGCAGCCCCCCGCCGATGATCTTGCCGAGGCAGGTGAGATCAGGTATTACCCCGTAGATGCCCTGGGCGCCTGACCATCCAACTCGGAAGCCAGTGATCACCTCATCGAAGGTCAGGACGATCCCCTCTTGATCGCACAATTTCCTCACGCCCCCGAGAAACCCCTCTTGTGGTGGGATGACCCCCATGTTCCCGGCGATGGGCTCCAGGACGACGCAGGCGATCTGTCCTGGGTTAGCCTCAACGAGACCCTTTACCGCATCCAGGTCATTGAAGGGTGCCAGGAGGGTATTGCGGGCATAATCCTCAGGGACCCCGGGGCTGTCCGGTTGCCCGAAGGTGGTGGCCCCGGAGCCCGCCCGCACCAGGAGTCCATCAGAATGGCCATGGTAGCACCCCTCGAACTTGATGATCTTATCCCTCTTGGTATAGCCCCGGGCCAGGCGGATGGCGCTCATCACCGCTTCGGTCCCGGAGTTGACCATCCGCACCAACTCCACCGAAGGGACTGCCTCCACGATGAGTACAGCAAGCTCCACCTCCAGGGCCGTGGGGGCCCCGTAGCTGGTCCCCCGCTCAACAGCACGCTGCAAGGCCTTCACCACCCTGGGATGGGCATGCCCCGCGATCAGGGGGCCCCACGAGGCCACGTAATCGATGTATTCATTACCATCTACGTCCCAGATTCGCGAGCCCTGGGCCCGCTGGATAAAGAGAGGGCTTCCCCCTACTGCCCGAAAGGCCCGCACCGGGCTGTTGACCCCACCAGGAATATATCGTTGCGCCTCTTTAAAGAGCCGCTCCGACCCCTTCGTCTTGCGATCTCCCTGTACACTCATGCGCTGCATAATCCTTACTACTATCGCGGTACTAACCTGGCTAATCTATCATGTTACCTCAAATCCATCAAGGGCTCATGGGCAAAGGTCGCTGAGGCATATCGCAACCATCATCTCCTGATGCCTGATTGGTGGTCAAGGAATTCCCTTGACCACTGCACCACTTTTGCGTAGAATTACGATATCACTGCACCGTTGCTGCGAACAAGGTTTCGGTAGGTTGTATCCCTGTTGTAGCGATAGTTTTCCTTTGCCATTGAAACAGCCACCCGATTCCTATGCCTGCGCATAAAAAATATAATGTGAGAAGAGGCGCTGACAGGGAGTACAGGGGAAAACAATACACAAATGAGGAGGAGTCGAAAAATGGGGAAAAGGGTATGTTTAGGTTTGTGCATGGCGTTTGCTGTTGCGTTTATCTTTATCCTCTCCGGTAGAAGTCTCGCCGCTGAATTCTCTGCTGATCTGCTTTTAAAACAAGCCAGAGAGACCATCACCGGCAAGGTATATGTTAAAGGAGATAAAACAAGACAAGAATATCTACAAAAAGAAGAAAAATATGTGATGATTTCGCGGTTTGACAAAGGGATTGTGTGGGTCCTGATACCGGCGGAAAAGATCTATATGGAAAGCTCGAGCCGCGAGGGCACTGCTAGTGACCCTCGATTAGACCAGAAAATAAAGGACACGGCCGTGAAAAAATACCTCGGCAAGGAAGAGGTAAACGGCTATATGTGTGAAAAATATCAATACATATACAATGACAAATCTATGGGTTCTGTGACCCAATGGTTTTCGCAAAAGCTCAGCTACCCAATTAAATCAGAATACAACGCACCATCAGGTTATACGCTTATTGAGTACAAAAACATCATAGAAGGCAAGGTCGCGGACTCCCTCTTTGAGATACCCGGAGACTATGCAAAGATGTCCGTACCAGGCTGGCGCTAATTGCGGTAACGCTGATTGTTGCCAGTTGATTACCACCAAACATAAAATGTCATCGCGATCATGTGGCGTGTGAATGAGCGTGATCGCACGATACCCCGGGTAATAGAGGTATAATGAGATTTACCAGAAGAACCGTCAAGAAAAGAGGCAACACAAAGAGGCTCATTCTTCTGATCCCCATCGTTTTCATCGCCCTCACTATCATCTTACTTTTGATAAAGATAGATATTAACGGCGTCAAGCAGAAGATTGCTGCAGAGGTATCATCGCAGCTCAAAGGGGAGGTGGTGATTGCCCGTGCCTACTTTTCCCTATTGCCCTATCCCCATGTCACCCTGAGGGGGGTAAAGATCACATCCCCCCAGTGGGGTAAACTTGCCGCGGCAAAGATACGGATATATCCTCGGCTTTTTTCTCTCCTTCAAGAAAAGGTTTTGGTTAAGAGGCTTCAGATTAAAGGGCTAATCGTTGATCTTGTCCTGCGTAAGGAGAGCATACAGCAAGGGAAAGATATCTTTTCAAACATCGAGCAGACAGTGATGCGTATGGCCCCCTCACTGGATGTAGAGGGGGGAACGGTTAATCTCTTGAGGCCGGAAGAGAAGGAGCCATTCTTTACGGCGCACGGTGTGGCAGGGAATATGGCGTTTTCGAAAAAGGGGGGGCGATTAGACCTCCGCTTCTCCTCTCCCTGGGCAGAGGGGATAGAACTGAAGGTTTCAAACCAGGCAAAGGATAATAAGGGCAAGCCCTATTCCCTGCTCGCCACGGGAACAGGGGTGAAGGTAGAAAAGGTCAGAGGGTTCGTCCTCGAGCTATTCGGAAAGAATGAGACGGTTCAAGAAGTCTTCAGTATCATTCAGGGTGGTAATCTCTCTCGGATTACCTTTCAGGGGGAAGGAAGTAGCTTCGAGGAGGCCTTGGATTTCGAGCGAAATATAAAGATCCGCGGCACCTTCGTTCACGGAAAAATACTGGCGCCGCCGGCCCCCCTTCCTTTGGAGGAAGTATCGGGAGAGTTCAAGATCGAAGAAGCGGTGTTACAATGCTGGGACATCGATCTGCACCTGGGCAGGTCAACGGGGAGAAAGGGTAAGCTGCTGGTGGGCCTGATAGCCAAACGGGAAGCCTTCCATTTGGAAAGTCTGATTGATGCCGACGCCGAAGACCTTGTCCGCTATCTCCCCTTGGTCATCAAGGATAAAGGATTGATGAGAGAACTAGAGAACTTCCGAGAGGCGCAAGGGTGGGGGAAGGGAAGGCTCGTGTTGGGGGAGAACATCAACCACATCCGTCCACAGGTGGAGGTCAAGGATTTTCAGATCTCATTCCATCATGCCTCCTCCCCTGGAAGAATCTCTGTTGACGAAGGTCAGCTTTCTCTCAAAGACGGGGAGGGCGTGTGGCAGGCCGATACCATAACATGGAAGCAGTTCCGATGGAAGAATGCCGCGGGGGGGATTACCTTGAGAGACCAAGGGATCAATATCGCCGTCGCGCAGGCAGACTTCTGCGGCCTTCAGTGTAAAGGGAGTATGGACTCACATGCTGGGACCGTCACCCACGCCTTTCGGTTCTGGGCAGAGGAGGCCGATCTTTCTTCAGCCATCAGATGTCTGTGGGGGGTGGGTATGGATGCCCGTATTGAAGGGAACTTCCTCCTGGATGGGGATATGTGGGCCGAAGGGAGGGAGGACCCCCTCAGAGAAGCATCTGAAGGGACGATCTATTTCAGATCCCAAAAAGGGAGGATCTACCGGTGGACATTCCTGTCTCAACTCTTCGGCACGCTGAACATCATCGGACTCGTCCAAGGTGATCACCCCGACTTCACCCAAAAGGGTTTTCAGTACGATACATTCACCATAACGGGAGAGCTGCGCGACGGCAATCTCTATTTGAAGGAGGCAGTGATTGATGGGCCGTCGATGAAGATCGTCGGTGAGGGGAAGATAGACCTGGTAAAGGGAGAGGCAGACATGGTGGTGCTTCTCGCGCCCTTGAAGACGGTTGATACCATCTTGAGCTATATACCCGTGGTGGGAAAAATCATGACTGGCAAGGATGGTGTCTTCATTTCGGTACCCTTTAGCGTCAAAGGCCCCCTCGATGATCCCTCGGTAATGCTCCTCCCCCCCAAAGCAGTGAGAAGCGGCCTCTGGGGAGTGCTCAAGAGGACCCTGCAGACCCCTGTTGAGATGTTCAAGACGATATCTCAGAAAAAACCATCTCTCGTACTGCCACAAGCAAAGACCATTAAAGAACGTACAACCAGTGCCGATTGAGATTACAGATCAAGGGGAAGTTTTTTGTAATGTCATGACCATCACCACTTCGTGAAGAGGAAGTTGTTGGTACACCAGCGCCACTGGCTCTCTACCAATCAGGGTTGTGAGGACTCGTGGAGGGGCGATTACAGCTCAGGGGGGAGTTTTTTGAGCTGGGCTAGGGAAAAGACCGGGCCGTCGACGCAGACATAGCGCGTGCCGATGTTGCAGCGTCCGCAGAGCCCAATCCCGCACTTCATCCTCCGCTCCAACGTGGTGATAACCTGCTCGTCCTTGTACCCCAGCTCGGCCAAGGCCTGTAATGTGAAGCGGATCATAATAGGGGGACCGCAGGTGATAGCAATCTTTCCCTTGGGGGAAGGGGCGAGTTCCTTGAGCACATTGGGCACAAGCCCGACCCGTTTGTCCCATGCGGGAAATTCGCGGTCAACAGTAAGGATGAGTTCCATGTCATCACGGGCCTCCCATTCCTTAAGCTCCTCTTGATAGCAGAGGTCCTGCGGAGAACGGGCGCCGTACAGAAGGGTGATGGCGCCGTAGTCTTTGCGGTTATCGAGCATAAAGAGGAGCAATGTCCGAAGGGGTGCCATGCCGATGCCGCCGCCGATAAAGTAGATATCTTTTCCTTTCATATCTTCATAAGGAAACCAATTTCCGAGGGGGCCTCGCACCCCGACGAGATCCCCTTCCTTGCACTGATGGATTCTCTCGGTAACCTCACCCGCCTTCATGACGCTGAACTGGAGGTATTCCACCCTCGTCGGTGGTGAATTGATCACAAAGGTCGCTTCCCCGGCACCAAATATCGAGAGTTGCGCTACCTGGCCAGGTTCAAAACGAAAGGATCGCATGCGCCCCTGGTCGTCCAGAACTACCTGAAGGGACTTGATAGTGGGTGTCTCATCGATGACCTTGATGATCGTACCGATTTCAGGGAGAAAGGCGTTAATCGCGTTAGCCATGGGTTGTTGCCTCCCGCAGCACCTGGCGGATATCAAGGGATACCGGACATGCCTTAATACAACGGCCACAACCACTGCAGCCGAATTGGCCTTTATAGTTGGTCGGGTGATAGCTGAACTTGTGCCCGATGCGGTTGCGGTACCGTTCCGCCTTAGTGGGACGAGGATTGTGTCCGCTTGCCTCTAAGGTATACTGGTAGAACATACATGAATCCCACGTTCGAATCCGTTCGCCGCCCATTCCGGCGGGCTCATCGGTGATATTGAAACAGTAGCAGGCAGGACAGACATAGGTGCAGGCGCCGCAGCTAATGCAGGGGGCGCTCATCTGCTCCCAGAATTCGGTACTGAAGAGCTTGATGAGCTTTTGCTCGATCTGCTTCAACGGCAGGGTATCTTGTTTTTTTACTGCGGCGCGAACGCGCTCGGCCTCCTTGACCTGCTTGTCCTTCGCCGGGGTGAAGGCCTCATCCTGCAGCATCGTCTTACCTTTTTCGGTGATCGCCTCGGCAACGTACCCGCCACTCACGGGGGTCAGCGCGAGATCAGCGCCTTCGGTGGCAGTCGGACTGCCGCCGACACTGGTGCAGAAGCACGTGCCCTCCGGCTTCACGCAGAGGAGGGTGACAATCGTAGTGGCGTCTGTGCGGGCCTTGACAGAGGGGTCTTGCCATTGGCCCTGGGTGAAGACCGCGTCAAAAACCGCTAACCCCTGCACATCGCAGGGACGTGCCCCGAAGAGGAGCGTCGGTTTGGCCTCCACCTGGTGGTCAAGCTGGACCGTGGATCGTGTCAGATTTTCGGGGTCTTTCGCGTATGTATAGCTCAGGAACTGTTCCGTCTGCGGGAAAATGACCCCTTTGGGCGGCATCGAGGCCTGCTTATCAAAGACCACCTGGGCGCCATTGCTGAATTCCTGAAAGACCACCACCGTGTCAGAGACCTGCACCGGCGCAAAAACCTGGGAGGTCTTGCTGAGCCTCTTCAGTAATACAGGTATTTTTTCTTCTGCCAAAAAAAGCACTTTCAGGCTTACCACTCTTTCTCCTTAATGGTCGGCTCTTCCACCTTGAACGTATATAACGGCGGCGTATCCTCCGGATTTATTCCCGCCTCATATTCGAAGAGTTCCTTGATCTCCTTGTTGAGCTTGCGACGGATCCGCTGGATCGGAATGTCCATGGGGCATGCCCGTTCGCACTCCCCACAATCGGTGCAGCGGCCGGCGAGGTGCAGGGCATGCATGATCTGCCACATGACCTTTTCGTTGACCCCTGTTCGCTGACTGAACCAATGGGGATTCCTTGACTCGGCAGCACACTGATCCTGGCAGACGCACAGGGGACATGCATTCCGACAGGCATAGCAGCGTATGCAGCGATCAAGTTCCTTTTCCCAGTGCGCCAGGCGTTCTTTGAGATCCAGTTTTTCAATCTCCTCCACCTCGGCGTAGAGGGCGGCAGCTGGCCGCTGCGCGGAGAAGGCGGCGCCGGCCAAGTGGTCATAGACGAGCGGTGTGGGGTATTGGCAGGAGAGGCATTTGGTGGCCAGGACTTCGTCAAGGGGGATCTCCTGCCGTCCATCAGGGGTCTTGATGGCAATAGCCTTTTCCGTAAACGAGACATCCGTGATCTGTGAGCAATCCACGCGCGCTTTTATCCGGGCCATATCCACCACACCGCGGCATGGTATCCCGATGATGACGAGTTCCTCCCGCTTGATCAGCCCTTCCTGAAGGAGTTGGACGATGGATCGGCTGTCACACCCCTTGCAGATAATCCCCACCTTTCGCCCCTTGAGCTTGGGGAGATACGATGTCAGGTTGTGGACGCAGAGCGGGTTCCATATGAGCCGTTCGATATCAGCCAGAGAGCGGACAAAGAAGGGAGCTGCATGCAGAGGGTCGTATCCCTCCTCCCAGCCGATAACAAACGCAAGCCCCTCCAGCTCCCGTGTAATTGCCTCTTTGATGTTAGCCAGTACCGCCACTGCCTGCTCCTTCACCGAACGCGCGACGTGGTCCAAGGGCATGGACCTGCGCGGTAAAATCAGTCACCACCTTCTGCCACCTCGCCCCTTCCGAGGCAGAAACCCACGTGTATGCAAATCTGTCAGGTTCGATCCCCATAAAGGGAAGAAAGCGTTTGAGCACCTCCAGGCGGCGCCGGGCGTAGAAATTCCCCTCCGCATAGTGGCAATCCCGAGGGTGGCAGCCGGAGACCAGGACGCCATCAGCCCCTTCCATAAAGGCCTTGACCACAAACAGGGGGTCCACCCTTCCGGAACAGGGGACCCTGATGATCCTGAGATCGGTCGGCTGCTTGAAGCGCGACACCCCGGCAGTGTCAGCGCCACCGTAGGAGCACCAGTTGCAGAGGAACCCGACTACCCTGAGCTCCTTTCCCTCCATGCCTGACATAACGCCTCTACCTCCGCAATAATCTGATTATCGGTGCACTGCTGTAACTGTATCGCCCCAGGAGGACAGGTTGATGTACAGAGGCCGCACCCCTGGCAAACGGTCTCTATGACATGGGCCACCTTCTGCCCATCCCGAAGCTCCTTTTCCTCAATAGCACCAAAGGGACACGTGTCCACGCACTTGAAGCACCCGATACACCTGCGCTCATTCACCAGGGCGATTTGGGGATCGGATGCAAGCTGGTCTTTTGAAAAGAGCGCCAAGACCTTGCTGGCCGCCGCACTCCCCTGTCCTACTGATGCAGGGATGTCTTTCGGTCCCTGACAGGCACCGGCCAGAAAGACACCCGAGGTGTTGGTCTCAACAGGCCTCAGCTTGGGATGACTCTCCATATAGAAGCCATACCCGTCGTATGAGATCCGCAGCTTTTCCGCCAGCTCCTCGGCCCCGGGTGCAGCCGTGGCAGCCGTGGCCAGGACGACGAGGTCTGCCTCGATCTCCATCTGGCCCCCCAAGAGGGTGTCCACACCTCTGACAACTATTCGTTTGCCTTTGGGAAAGACGCGCGAGACCCTCCCCCGAATATACTGCACCCCGTACTCCTCCTGGGCCCGGCGCGTGAATTCTTCATACCCCTTACCGGGTGAGCGTATGTCTATATAGAAGACATAGACATCAGAGTTGGGAATGTGATCCTTCGTGAGGATGGCCTGTTTGGCAATGTACATGCAGCAGAAATTGGAACAGTATGGTCGGCCCAAGGAGACATCACGGGAGCCTGCGCAGGATATAAAGACCACCCGTTTGGGTTCCTCACCATCGGAGGGGCGCTGGACGTGCCCCTGAGTAGGCCCTGATGCGTTTAACATCCGCTCATATTGGATCCCGGTGATGACATCGGGGTATCTCCCCGCGCCGTACTCCCCCAGCTCTTCGATATTCAGGAGGCCGTATCCTGTGGCGACTATAATAGCCCCCACCTCCTCGGTGATGATCTCATCCTCCATCTCGTAATTGATCGCACCCACCGGGCAGACCTTGGCGCAGACGCCGCACTTCCCCTTGGTGAACTGGCGGCAGTATTCCGGGTCGATCTTTGCCTTTTTCGGGATGGCCTGCGGGAAGGGGATGTTGATGGCCGTTGTTGGGGTAATGCCCTCGTTGTGATAATCAAAGGATTGCTTGCTCGGGCACTTCTCCATACAGAGTCCGCAGCCCGTACACTTTGCCCAATCCACATAGGGGGTCTTTTTCCTGATCCGGGCGGTATAATTGCCGACATACCCCGCAATTTCCTCGATCTCCGCGTAGGTGTAGAGCTTTATGTTGTCGTGTTGCGCCACGTCAACCATCTTAGGACCCAAGATGCAGATCGAGCAGTCCACCGTAGGGAATGTTTTATCAAGCTGGGCCATCCTCCCGCCGATGCTGCTCTTCTTTTCCACAAGGATCACATCCAATCCGCCGTCGGCACAGTCCAAGGCGGCCTGCATCCCCGCCACACCGCCGCCGATGACCAAGACCCGCTTGTTCACATCGAAAAGCGAGGAATGAAGGTGCACATTATTCGCTACCTTGGCCACGGCCATCCTCACCAGCTCGATGGCCTTGCGGGTGTTGGCCTCCTTGTTCTCTCCGATCCAGGAGCAGTGTTCCCTGATATTGGCCATCTCAAACATATACCGGTTCAGGCCGGCCCGTTCTATGGTGCGACGGAAGGTGTTTTCGTGCATCCGAGGGGAGCAGGCGGCCACCACCACCCCATCCAGGGCATGCCCTTTGATGGCCTCTTGAATCTCCTGCTGCCCCGGCTCAGAACAGGTATAGAGGTAATCGGTGGCATAGACCACATGGGGGAACTGTTTGGCCTCTTCCGCCACCTGATGGCTATCAACCATGCCGCCGATGTTGGTGCCGCAGTGGCAGACAAATACCCCGATCCTCATTCCGTGCGCTCCTTCAGATTGGCCTCCCATTTTTTGAGGACGTCCTCACTGGAGACTGCATGCTTGTCCATCCCCATATCCTTGGGGGAAAACCCCAGGGCCAAGCCGATCAGCTGCGTGATGTAAAAGATAGGCATCTCCCTGCGGGAACCGCGATAGGAGTTAATCTGGTCTTGGCGTAGATCGAGATTCTGATGGCAGAGCGGACAAGCGACTACCAAGGCATCGGCCTCGATTGCCTCGGCCATCTCGAGGACCTTGGCGCTGAGCGTTTGCACTATATCCCGCCTCGACAGCCCGAATGCCGCCCCGCAGCACTCGGTCTTAAAAGGGAAGTCAGGGACCTCTGCACCGAGGGCCGCCAGTATCTTATCCATCGAGACGGGATTTTCCGCGTCATCGAATTGCGCGAGCCCGGGCGGTCTGGTAAGTATACATCCGTAGTAAGGAGCGAACTTCAAACCTGTGAGCGGCTTTTCGACCTTTTCCGCCAACACATCGACCCCTATCTCTTCAAAGATAACCTGCAAAAGAGACTTTGCCGTGATTGTTCCCTTAAAGGGGAGGTTGATGAGCTCATTCAGTTCTTCAAGCGTTTCCGCGTTCTGAGCCATCGCCAGCGCGCTCTTAAAGGCGATGAGACAGGATGGGCAGGGGGTAACCACGGTACCAAGTTTCATCCGTTCGGCAATGGCGAGATTCCTGGCGGCGAGCGCCCCATAGAGCAGGTGATCAACCGTATGGGCAGGGGTAGAGCCGCAACAGCTCCAATCCTCGACGTCGACTAATTGGATCCCTAGCTCTTTAGCTACTGCCCGTGCGGACATCTCATACTCCACGGCGGTTCCTTTTTGGGAGCACCCGGGATAATAGGCGTACCGCCTGGCCTTCATGAACCCCTCTTTTTAGCGAAACGCCCGAAGATTTCTTTAACGGCGCGAGCCCCCTTGATGTTCTTTGGCACGAAGTGTATTTTCCCCTTACCCAACAGTTTGGGGCCGAGTTCGGCATCGGTAAAGGGGCGTTTGGTATGCAGGTTATATTTCATAATAACTCCCAGCTCATAGAGCCGGCCATGACTCTTCACCGAATCGAGAAAGGCGTCATAGAAGGCCTGCACCCCCTCTTCAGAGACCGTTCCCTCTCGTCTGGCCATAATTCTCAGGACATCCATGACCCGGGCAACATCGACCTCGCAGGGGCACCGCGTGGTGCATGTCTCACAGGTGGCACAGAGCCAGATGGCATGGGAACGTAATACCTTCTCCTTCTGCCCTACCTGGACCAACCTCATGATCTGGTGCACGGGGATATCATAGACAAAGTTGAGAGGACAGCCCGCGGTACAGTTACCGCATTGATAACAGTGGGATATATACTGGCCGCTCTCCTTCTCTACGGCCTGTATAAAATCCCTATCGATAGATTCGGCATTGATAGTTTCCATCACCTGCTCTTGTTAAAAAATTAACAAGCTTTTCTAGTAGCAAACAATATCTTCCTTGTCAAGCCCAAATAGAACAATGTATTTCCTGATGTTACGTCAGCGGAATTGCTGCTTGCAGACCTTGTTAATATAAGGACGGGACCCTCTACTGTCAAGTTATGAGTCCGTTTTGCAGCGCCAAATTCACCACGTATTCGGCTCTTATATCCAGTATTGCCCTATCCAGAAGGCGCAGCAATCACTCTCGCGAAATCGTGGTAGAGATTCGTGCACCATTCCAGCCATGCTCAGCGGATTTTGATGAACCCCAAAATAGACATTGATTTGTGCAGAAAAGAAAACCCCCCTTTGGTATAGTGAGTTATGCAAGGCATGGGTTTCACCCGATGGGTGAGCCCAATTAACCAAAAAGGGGGGGGTATGATACGGCTGACGGTGTTGCCTTTCGAGTTAAAAAGGACCGAGGAGAAGATTACTGCGAGGGGTAGTCTTGTGCTTTATGAGGAGTTTATGAGGCCATGGGGGTTAAGGAATTAGTGGATCGGCATATGCCTTGTCTTGATTCAGGAAGGGGGTTTGAGGCCATTCGTTATATTAAGCCTCTTTCGATGACGTTGTATGGGGGTAGGGAGACGATTGAGAATGTGCGGGAGATACGGAGGGATCATGCTTTGACGGAGGCAATTGGGCTTGAGGAGATTCTATCGTCTTCGGCTATGGAGGATTGGCTCAGGGGGATGGGGGGCGGGTAGTATTGCGGGTCAAAGATGGGGTGGTGAAGAAGGTGCTCAAGGGAGATGATTGTGATGGTTACACGTTGACATGTCCTTTTTATTATGCTAGCGATTTTTTATCAAAATATCAGTTGATGG
>Ga0154625_1075_pt7 | contig 12532 bp, 10 predicted proteins | sample Rifle2008BG13ft_FD_116054 | JGI IMG/M metagenome (GOLD analysis project Ga0154625, IMG submission 116054) | Deltaproteobacteria bacterium RBG_13_52_11 | reverse complement strand
GGACTCCCGTCAGCAAGGAGGTCTTTCCAGTTGCTATTCGATGGTCGGCCTCCCGGGCCTGCTCCATCGCCTCTTTTTCTGTCACGGTGAGGTACGCCTTTATCCTGGGGTCGACCTTGTGAATCCTCTGCAAGAGGACCTCGGTGATTGCTTGGGAAGAGACCTCTTTGCTCTTCAATCTCTCGTGTAACTCATGGATGGTGAGACGATACACCTCGTTCATCCTCAAGGGGTTTAAATGATCTTGGGCACCCGGAAGCACCCCTGGGCCCTATCCGGCGCATTCCCCAGAGAGACCTCCTGGGGGAAGGATTCTTTCACCTCGTCCTCCCGCATGGTGTTGTGGTGGGGGACTACATGGAAGGTGGCTTCGACCCCGCTCGTATCCAGCTCATTGAGCTTTTCCACATAATTCAAGATGGCGTTCAGCTGGTCGGTGAAAAGCTCCTTTTCCTCTTCAGTGAGCCTCAACCGCGCCAGGTGAGCTACATGCTCGACCTCTCCTATTTCAACTTTCATCTCTCACCTCATAATATCTACTTAGAAAATAAATGCTTGATTTTCCTCTCCCCAGGGGGAGAGGGAGTCTGTTTATACTATTTACATGGTTCGCGAGTAAGAAAGCAGTCATGGGTAATTACTCTCTTTTTGCGAATTTTCTCAACCGCTACCCACCAGCTCCCTGAAGATTGCTAATCTCTGCTCCAGCTTCTCCTTGAGGATGGAGAACTCCTGCAGTTTGTCCCGCTCCTTCTGAACCTTATCAGAGGGAGCCTTCTGGAGGAAGGCCTCATTGGCCAATTTCTTCTGGGTGAGTTCGAGCTCGTCAAGGAGTTTCGTTAACTCTTTGGTAAGTCTCTTTTGCTCCTTCTGTGGGTCTTCGATCACCCCCTCCAGGGGGACAAAGACCTCCACCCCATCTGCCAGGGCCGTGGCCGCTGCCCGGGGGCGTTCCCCTTGCACCACGATCTTGGCCTCTTTGACCCTGGCCAGGTCCTTGACAAATCCCACGTGCTCCCGGAGGGCGGCGGCGGTCTTGTCATCTTCGGCAATCAGGATGACATCAGCCTGGGTGAGGGGGGGTATCCCCATCTCCCCCCGGATATTGCGTACACCGGTGATCACCCCCATGATGCGCTCCATTTCCCTCGCTGCCTCATCATCGACCAACTCGGGCCTCGCCTCAGGATACTCAGCCTTCATGATGCTCTCACCGTCATGGGGCAACTGCTGCCAGATTTCTTCAGTGATAAAGGGCATATAAGGGTGGAGCGCCTTGAGGGCCTTGTCCAGGACATACACCAAGGTCTTCTGGGTGATGGCCCGCCGGTTTGCATCGCTGTGATAGAGATAGGCCTTGATCAGCTCCAGGTACCAGTCGCACAGCTCATGCCAGATGAAGTGGTAGATGATCTGGGCCCCCTCGTTAAATCGGTATTCATTCAAGGCGCGGGTAACCTCGGTGATGGCCTGGTTGAGTCTGGCCAAGATCCATCTATCAGGGGTGCTGCACACCGTCAGGTCTATATCCTTTTTGTCATCTCGATAATCCTGCAGATTCATCGCCGAAAACCTTGCCGCATTCCAGATCTTATTGGCGAAGTTGCGATATCCTTCAACCCGCTCCTCGGAGAGTCGGATGTCCCTCCCCTGGGCGGCGAAGGCGGCGAGGCTGAAGCGAAAGGCATCGGTCCCATACCGTTCTATCATCACGAGGGGGTCGATGACGTTCCCCTTGGTCTTGCTCATCTTTTGCCCCTCCATGTCCCTCACGAGGGCATGGATATAGACATCTTGAAAGGGGACATCACCCATAAACTTGAGCCCCATCATCATCATCCGCGCCACCCAGAAGAAGAGGATGTCAAATCCCGTGACCATGACCGAGGTGGGATAAAAGAGCCTCAATTCCTCCGTATCATCAGGCCACCCCATGGTGGAGAAGGGCCACAGGGCTGAGCTGAACCAGGTATCCAAGACGTCGGTTTCCTGCCTGAGTCGTGAGGAGTCGCAAAGGGAACATCGCTGGGGCGCCTCCCTGGCAACAGTCACCTCTGCGCAGTCTTCACAATACCAGGCCGGGATCCTATGTCCCCACCATATCTGTCGGGAGATGCACCAATCGCGGATGTTGTGCATCCAGTCAAAATAGGTCCGTTCCCACATGGCGGGGATAATTCTGGTCCTGCCTTCCTCCACAGCCTTGATAGCAGGTTCGGCCAAGGGTTTGGTCCTGACAAACCACTGCTTGGAGAGGAAGGGTTCCACCATGGTCCTGCAGCGGTAACAGTGCCCCACACTGTGATGGTAGTCTTCTAGCTTTACGAGGGTCCCGTCTCTTTGGAAGTCCTCGACGATCTTCTCCCGGCACTGGAACCTGTCCATACCCTCGTAGGGACCGGCCTCAGACGTCATCCTCGCTTCCCCATCGATGACCCTCACTACGTCTAGATTATGTCGCTGCCCGATCTCGAAGTCGTAGGGGTCATGGGCAGGGGTGATCTTTAAGGCCCCAGAGCCGAACTCCGGATCGACGTAGCCATCGGCGATGATGGGGATCCTCCTCTTCACCACCGGCAGGATTACAGACGTGCCGATGAGGTCTTTAAAGCGTTTATCCTTGGGGTTCACGGCCACCGCCGTATCACCCATCATCGTCTCGGGGCGGGTGGTAACCACGACGACATGCCCCCCTTTCTCCAAGGGGTAGCGCAGGTGATAGAGATGGGTGGGAAGCTCGTGGTGATCCACCTCGAGATCGGAGAGGGCGGTGTGACACCTCGGACACCAATTGATGATGTAGTCCCCACGATAGATAAGGCCGTCTTCGTACAGTTGTACAAAGACCTCTCTGACCGCCCGCGAGAGCCCCTCATCCATGGTAAAACGCTCCCTGCTCCAGTCACAGGAAGAACCCAATTTCTTCAATTGGTTGATGATCACCCCGCCGTATTTTTCCTTCCATTTCCAGACCCTTTTGATGAATTCCTCCCTGCCCAGTTGATGGCGGTTCAGGCCTTCCTTAGCCAGTTCCCTCTCCACTACGTTCTGGGTGGCGATCCCCGCATGGTCAGTACCGGGCATCCAGAGACAGTTATATCCCTTCATCCTCCGAAAACGCACGAGGATGTCCTGGAGGGTGGTATTGAGGGCATGTCCCATGTGGAGGGAGCCGGTGATGTTCGGTGGCGGGATGACAATAGAAAAGGGTTCTTTCGGGGAGCCCAGCTCCGGCCGAAAGTACCCCTTCTCAAGCCAATAGTTATACCACTTCTCTTCTACCCTCGTCGGATCATAGACCTTCTCCCATTGCTCGGCCATGATGGTAGTCTTCCATCCTCCTCGTTACTCCTTTTTCGATTGGTCCATTACCTGGCGCACTAACTTGGGAATCTTATTCTTGATCACTTCCTCCACAACCTCTTTCAGCTCACGGCTCAGTGCTGAGGCTACTCTCTCTGCCAGCTCTTCTTTGTCCTCCGGTGAGATACCTTTCAGATCCTTTTCAAGGATGTCAACATGTTGAGTACCCCTCTCTGGTTCGAAGACGGGCTCAAAGTCCTCCATGAATTTCTCTGCGAACTCCTCTTCCTTAGGCGTTTCTTTCTTTAGGCCAAAACCCTCAATCTTTTTCAGTTCTGTGGCGCTCTCGTCAAAGACGGGCTCAAAGTCCTCCATGAATTTCTCTGCGAATCCCTCCTCCTTAGGCTTATCTTTCTTGAGCCCCAGACCCTCAATCTTCTCCAGTTCCGTAGCGCTTTCACCGAGGATGGTTCCGAGTCTCTCATCCTTGATTTCCTGGCCAGGCCCTTCAATGCCCAAATCACCACCAAAATCACCAAATAGGCCGGTCCAATCAACATCCTTCGCCTGTGGTTCTAACTCCATCTCATCAAAGGGGAGGTCCAGACTCAAGCTCCAAGATTCTTTTTTTTCTTCCTCGTACAATAAGGGCGTTTTCTTATCCTCTTCTTTCTCCTCCGGGAAGTCCGCCTTCAATTCTGCCTCGAGCTCCCTCAGGGAAGTCTGCAGGACAAACTCTTCCTCTTTCTTGTTTTGAGGGGTTGGAGGTGGTGTGGTAGGTGGTTCTTTTATGATATCTGCCAGTTCTAATATTTCTTCACCCCCTTGTCTTTGGGTTGGGGGTGGTGTGGTAGGTGGTTCCTGTATGATGTCTGCCAGTTCCATTATCTCTTCTGCTTGCCCACCCGCAGGCCCCTCTGTCGGGAGAATGCCCCCTCTTTTGGTCAGGGCTTCGCGCACTTTCCCCAGAGCGGCATTGGTTTCGAAGGGCTTGACGATAAAACCATCGGCACCAACTCTGCGGCTCTCATCTTCGTCAAAGTCGTCTAAGATCCCTATCAGTAGCAAAACGGGGATGCCCTTCAAGATCGGATCCTTCTTTATTACCTCACACAGCTCAAAACCGTTCTTTAACGGCATATTGATGTCTGCAATAATCAAATGTGGTCTTTCCGTTCGCAGCTTCGCCAAGGCCTCTTCACCGTTGTTGGCGAAGCTGAGGGTGAACTCCTCGGGAGGGAAGGTCCTCTCGAAGACCTTTTGAATAGTAGTGCTATCATCGGCGACAAGGAGCTTTGCAGGCACTCTTTACTCCTTTTTGATCGCTTTTTATTAGGTGTTCACCAAAACAGTCTTAGTATGCAACGTGTAAAAAAAATTTAACATATAATAATTATTATTGTCAAGTGTTTAGCCGAGAAACGCTGAGGGGATAATGACTCAAGGGTTGCCGTCTTTTTTAGGACCATTTGCTCGAAGGGGCAAAGAGATCAAAAGTTTCTTTAAGAGATCACATAGAGGGGGGATCCCTTCCTTGTCTGCCAGCAACAAACAGAGCCCGAGCATCCCCCAGCTTATTGCGTAGAGGCCAACACCGAACAAATACATGACAGGTTTGTTTGTCGTGAGGACCAGGGAACCGAAAAACGCCATGCCCCCCCACCCAAGGAGCTGACTGACTATTAATAAGATGACCCCTGTCTTAAATTTAGTACCTGGTTGCATAGGTACCTATAAAAACTGCCCTCTTCTTTTTCAACCATGACTGCCAGACGTATCGGTTTCTCCTTGGGCAGTCAAGTGTTACATATGAAAGCGCCTCAATCCAAGGCGCCATTGCTTAGAGATAACGGCCGTACTTCAAGGCATTTTTGTTGATACTGATTCCCATGTCCTCCTGGATCATATCGAGCCCCATAGACCTGAAAGGGAGGTGGATCAGATTGAATTTCATAATGGTAAAGTTGACCTGGGGAAGCAGGGGGAAAAATTCTTTTTTGGCCATGACAGAACTGGCCAGGGTGACTTTCAAGCTCTGGGCGGCCTCGCCTTTTGGTAGCGTAACCGGGTAGAAAGTCTTTTTGGGGATTGGCTCCCCCATCGCAAAGTCTTGCTGAAGGATGGTGATCTCCCTGGCCAGGCGCAAGAAGACCTTGGGCCGAATTTTGAAGGCCGGGATCCAGAAAGATAGTTCTTTGTTGTCCCAGTCTCTCTGCATCAACGTGGGCAGTTGTGTGATCCGGATAAAATCGGCATAGGTGTTGATACCCAGCCCTTCATCCCGCACGGCTATCTTCCAGAAGGGTAAATATTTCACATTGTTCCCCTTGCCTGGCACGACACTGAAGTCTACCTGAACAAGCCTACCCTCCGACGCCTCCCAGGCCGTGTCACAGTTGCCGCAGTTCAGGACCACGCTGTCACTTTCACCATCCAGATCCCAACCGCACTGTGGGCATATGGTGGCCATAAAGGTGATCCGCCATGAGGAATCTTCTTCGCTGGCCAGGGGAAAGATGTCTTCGCCATTGGGCAACGCGGTGATAGGTTTGTTTATCACAGCGTCAAAAACCCTGCCTCCTTGCACAAAGAGGGGCAGGAAGATAAGGCTGAAGGCCTCCCCGATATAGGCGCGGTGGAAAATCCTTCCAGGGGAAAAAAATGAGGTACGCTTCCCCACGTTGGCCAGCACATCGAGAGGCCTGAGAGAGCACTTGAGAAAGGAACCATGCACGTCCGGGGTGACGAATTTCATCTTCATGGCCTGCGGCCTGAGCCCCAGTGAGATAGGTAGCTGCTTAAAGATCGTACCTTGATAGGTGATATCCACAATGCTATGGCCGATTGTTGCCCCCTCGCAGAGATATACTTCACCCTTAAAGCGCATATACGGTGCATAGATGATATCTTGGTTGGGTGCCTTGTGGGGCAAGACAAAGCGAAAGTAATCCTGGGTAAAGAGGTAGTTCTTGACATGGCAATAGGGGCAGAGGATCAGACGATCAGTTTCGTCCAGATCGATGGGCGCACCGCACTGTGGGCACTCTTGCTCAACGGTAAAGCCCATCTATCCTAGCTTTTCCCCGCACAGATTGCAGAAGATTGAGTCAGGCAGATTTTTTGCCTTGCAGCGAGGACATGCCTTGGGCGTCGGTTTCTTATCTGCCGGATGTCCACACTTAGGGCAGAATTGGGCATTCGGTGCCATATTCTTACCGCAGTTGTAGCATTGGTGGAAGATCAGCTGGTGGTGACCGCAATGGGGGCAGAATCTTGCGTCCTCGGGAATAGGATTTTTGCAGTCCGGGCAGCTCGCTTGTTGAGGTGCAGGGCCCCCCGTCTGGGGCCGTAACGCCTCGGCAAACATTGCCGGTATCATGAGCCCCATGCCCATACCCATACCCGAACCAGCTGCGGCGGTCGACCCTGCGGCCTTTTCCATAGCCATGGCGGCCTTCATCTTGATTAACCTATCCAGATCCTGAAGGATGCCGAGACGGCTCTTATCATCAATGGCCTGTTCGACTTCAGGCGGGGGGGTGATAGAGGTGATGTACAGATGTTCCAAGCCGATACCGAAGCGGCTGAAGTCATTTTGCAGACGTTTTTGTAAACCTTCAGAAAGTTCGTCATATCGCCCTGGTAGATTGAAGAGGCTGTCTAAGTGCTCGCCCAAGTGGTCGTTAAAGCGTGAGACAATAACACGTTTAAGATATTCCTCGATTTCCTCAGTGGTGAATATCCCCATTGTTCCGACAAGGGTGTTGATAAAGAGAACTGGTTGGACTATCTGAATGTTAAATATACCATGGGCCCGGAGGCGAATCAGACCAAGATCTGCGTCCTTGAAGGCCACCGGATCCCTGGTGCCCCATTTAAGGTTGGGGAAGACCTTCATGTTGACGATATATACCTCGGCGCGGAGCGGACTGGTCATGGCCCAGGGCATGGCCAGAATTTTAGTCAGGACTGGAATGTTGGCCGTTGCCAGTGTGTGGCGGCCGGGTACGAAGGCATCGCAGGCCTTGCCTTTATAAAACAAGACAGCGGCCTGACTCTCGCGGACAATGAGCTGCGCCCCTAATTTAATCTCCCCCGATCCTTTTTCCGGTATCCGGTGCACCAGTTCTTGACCGGTTTCATCAAACCATTCTATGACCTCCAAAAAAACGACGTTATCTTTGCCCATGGTTACCTCCTTATTAACAAATATGGTATGTACCGATTCTGGTGGATAGCGATTTTTCCGCACTGCTTTCCATACCCGCAAGGCATCGATCAATAAAAACTCAGTTACGACTTTTTAAAGTCTATCGGATTCACCCCACTCAGTCAACCAGAGTTAGTCTATAAAGGATGTTCATTGATCACGAAGGGCACGATAAGGTCGTGCTATTTTTGTAGGACCTCCACCACCTCAACATGACTGAAAAGCCATGTACCTTCGGGGTTCGTTAAGAGAGTTTTGAGTTCGTGGGTTGCATCGATATATTCTCCACTTTTAGTCTTACCAATTAGCTTGGCCGTTAACGTGACCTGCGCCATAGCCTGTTCCGGAAATTCGATGTTGAGATCATAGAATTTCAGGGAAAGGTCAGCAAGGTAAAAACGGCTGCGGCCCGCAAAGCCCGCTATTTCCTCAGGTGTATAGCTACCGGTAAAGGCGATAATGTCGGCTTTAAATACGCAGGGTTTAACGAATAGCGTGGCTATGTGTTGGATTTTATATGATGTTGTTAAGACCGATTCGCCAGGTCCCTTTGACACCCATTCTGAGAGTAATTCAAACTGCTTCCGTACCTTTTTCTCTTCAGTTTGCAGGAAGTGTCGCACAGCCACTATCCCGAGTATCACCACTGCGGCAATGACGATGTATTTAATTTTTACCATAGCGGTACTCCGATGATACGCTTGATGGACGTTTGTCCAAAATTATGCCTCTCCATTGGCTCCTTCCGATTGTCCCCCACCACATAGACGCAACCTTGCGCAACCTGTCGGGGAGGGAGATTCCAGTCACAGGGGTATTGGACATACGGCTCATCGATTGTATTTCCGTCAACCAATAGTTTTCCGCCACGGAATTCAACCTGTTCTCCCTCCACGGCGACAACACGCTTGAGAAGCACTACCTTGTTCCCGGCAAGGCGGACCATGACTACATCGCCTCTTGTGGGCTCGGAAAAGAGGTACTGCAACCTCCAGCAGAAATTGATCGTCCCATTGTGATAAGTGGGCTCCATACTGTATCCCTTGATGCGCATGGGAATGCAGATAGAGCCGAAAAAGAGATATGCACAGAGGGCAACCAGTGAAGCACGTATGAGGAACTGCGGTGTTAAAGACGGAAAAAAGAATTGGCGGATTCGTGGATGCGCAACCATACTCTTTAAGCCTGTCTATGTATTCATGAGCAATGGCCTTATTCGGGCTGTCAGGAGGTCCGAGGACAGCGTAGTTATCTTCCACAAAATTTTTCTCCACTTTCTGATCGGAGTCTCGAAAAATGGCTGTTACAGTTCCTTAATTAATAAGGATATGGTTCCAATGTGAAAAGTCAAGGTGCCGGTATGGATATGCACGGATACATTTTTTGTCGGTTTTGTCGGATGAAATTGATTTGCTTGGTTTTTATGTTCTGCTGGAAGATATCAGGGCATCTATGGACCGTCAAGAAATGTCTATCCACGGCCTATTGGTTTCTCTCCGACAGTCAAGAGTTAGCTGGTCTGTCCTTCTGGTGGCCTTCCACATTTCTCCATAGATAAAGAATCGATAAACGTCCGGATTTTTTTTCTAACAGCTTCAGGAGGATTGAGGATCTCGCAGCCGATACCAATACGGTCCAATGCCGGATAGTCCAGAATCCACTTAATTTCCGCCTCGACATTGATGAGGGACTCTAAACCTTTTATCCCTGTGATGTGGGAAAGGATTAAATGATCTCCTTTATCTATTCTTTTTTTCTCATCTTTACTTATAGTTAAGCCCAAACCGTCTTCGCTCACATTGATGATACGTGCCGTTAGTACACCTTTTTGAAGGTCTGAAAAGGCAAAGGTGCCCTTCACCCCCTCTTCAAGAGAGAAAAAGATGCGTTGAAACCTTCTTCTCTCTTTTCCCTCGTAAATCATAAGCCCTCATCTCTTTACTTATTAGCCATATTACTTTTGGGTTCAGAAGGGCCATGAGGATATCTGCTTTGCTTTCCGCAACTTACCTTCGAACGGTATCGTTTTTTCTCCTTGCTGTCAACTATTATTAGGTTTTTCAAGGAGCGTATCATCTTTTATGCCAGGAGAGAAAGAGGAAACCCTTTCCTCGTAGGCGGTTGAGTTGACATACAGGAAAAGGGAGGTGCTTCGGTGAGAGGCAAGGTCGCGGTAAGACGGAACCTTTGGGGATTATCGCTGAGGGGAGCGAAGAGGTGATTGATTTCTATAGTACTCAAGGGGGTGGGGCAGGTGCGTGGGAGGGTTTTTCTTGTTGATCTGCTTTGTCGGGGGTTAGATGGGGAGCTGGCGGCTCTGAAAAGCCGAACAAATTTCTTGACTTTTTGTTAGATGATGTTATATTTAAATGTTTAGATAAACAGGGTTTTTTAGCGGGGTATGTGTGGGGATTAAAGAGAGATTAATGGAGGAGATGAGGAGTGCCGCCAAAGAAAAGGACAGACTGAAACTTTCGATCATTCGATTAGCCCTGGCAGCCGTACAGAACAAGGAGAAAGAGCTTCGGAGGAACGTGTCCGAGGAGGAAGCAATCCAGGTAATCTCGGGATTAATAAAAAAGGGCAAGGAATCCATAGAACAGTTTAAGGCTGGCCAGAGGAGCGACCTGGTGGCCAAAGAGGAGAAGGAAATAGAAGTCCTCCAGACTTTTTTACCCCAACAACTCACCCCTGAAGAACTAGAGGTAGAAATCTCCAAGGCGTGGGAGGAGGCAGAGGCCTCTACACCTAAAGACATGGGAAAGGTGATGAAGATCCTGATGCCCCGCATTGCTGGCAGGGCTGAAGGAAAGGTGGTCAACGAACTGGTTCGCAAGAGGTTTTCGGTGTAATTAGGAGGCCTCCGGTCTCGCTCACTGTAATCCAATCACGTGATTCAACTGAAGGTAAGCAGCACCTAATTCGCTGAGGGGGTAGCACCTCATATCCCGTTGGAAATCGTTCAAGAGATGGATGCCCACACGCTCTCTTCGCTGGAGTATGACGAGATAGTGAGCTTCCTCAAGGGTTTTGCCTCTTCTGAACTGGGCAGAAGAGAATGTGAGAAGGTCCGTCCCCTCACTGATCCCCAGCAGGTAGGGGATCTTCTGGCAGAGGTGACGGCTCTCAAGGAGATCCTGGAGGGTGGTGCGGATCTGCCCTTACACGGGATGGCGGACATTGAACCCATCCTCCAGCGTACTCGGATTTTGGGGGCGACACTCCCACCACAAGAGCTCTTGGCAGTTGCTGCTTCTGTTCGGGCGTCCAGTTCTCTAAAACGCTTTTTCCGAGAACTGGATGAACGTTTTGCCCCGCTGAAGGAGATAGGGGGAGCATTCTCCGCCCCTGGACAACTGGTCCAAGAGATTGAGCGAGCCATTGGCCCGGGGGGTGAGATATACGATGATGCCAGCCCCCAACTGAAAGAGGTCAGGGGCGAGATAAAGAGGGTGAGGGGGGTGATTCAAGAAAGGTTAGAGGCCCTTTTGCGCCGCAAGGAGTTACAGGAAGCCCTCCAAGACGAGGTGATCACTCAGCGGAATGGCCGCTCGGTGATCCTGATCAGGGCCGATTATAAGGGGAGGGTCAAGGGGATCGTGCACGACTACTCCCAGTCTCGGGCGAGCCTTTATATGGAGCCCATGGAGGTGGTGGAACTCAACAATGAGTTAAATGTCCTGGTGAGAGAAGAGAGGGAGGAGGAGGAAAAGATCCTCAGGAGGTTAACCGCTCTGGTACAAGAGCGCCGAGAGGAGCTCCTCCACGACGTGGCCCTGCAGGGTAGGGTGGATGCCATCTATGCCAAGGCCAGAATGAGTATATATCTGAATGGCATTCAGCCCGCCTTAAACACCAAGGGCAGGGTGCGGATGATGGCCGCGCGGCACCCCTTCCTGATCCAGGCCCAGAGAGAGGGCAGGGGAGACGAGGTAGTTCCCATTGATATACACCTGGACCATGGCCAGAGGATCCTTGTGATCAGTGGGGCCAATACAGGAGGGAAGACCGTCGCGCTGAAGACCCTCGGCCTTCTGTCTCTGATGGCACAGGCGGGATTGCACATCCCTACTGCTTCGGACAGTGAGGTAAACCTCTTCCAAGACATATTCGCCTATATCGGGGATGAACAGAATCTCCAGGAACATCTCAGTACCTTCTCATCCTTTGTCCTGTGGCTGAATCGTATCGTGGATGAGATTGACGATACTTCCCTCCTGCTCATAGACGAAATCGGGGTCGGAACAGAGTACTCCCAGGGAGCGGCCCTGGCCATGGGGCTTTTGGATTACATCAGACAGAAAGGCGGATATGCTGTGGTCACCAGTCACTTCAACCCCTTGAAGGACTATGCATATCGCCATGAGGCAGTGGCAAACGTGGCTGTGGATTTTGACCAGGAGACCCTCAAACCCACCTATCGCCTCCTCTACGGGAGACCGGGGATGAGTCAGACCTTCCTCATCGCTCAGAGATTGGGCCTCAAGAAAGAGGTCTTGGATGGTGCCCGGGGTTATCAGGATGCGGTCCACGGCCAACTGGAAGAGCTTATGGGGAGGATGGAGCGCCTGCACCATGATCTAGAGAGAGAGCGGGCGGAGGCGACCCTGGCAAAAGAGGCGGCTGTGCAGCATCGGGATCGGCTACGCCGTGCTGCCGAAGAGATCCGGAAGAGAAAGACAAAGATCATCGAGAGAACTGAGGAAGATGGTAAAAGGATCATTCATTCCTTAGATGCTCGTCTCAGGACGGTCTTGAAGAAGGCCGAGGAAGGGAAAGAAAGGGTGCCGGAGTTAAAGGGGGAGGCCAAACGGATCAGAGAGGACTTCATGGAGCACTTCCCCAAGGCGAGGCCTCGCGGTGGGGGCGGGGAGTTCCGCGAGGGTGATTGGGTGGAGGTCATAACCTTGGGCAAAGAGGGGGTGGTAAAGGGCATTTTCCATGATCCTCCCCGAGCAGAGGTATCTATAGGTGGCATACGGGTCAAGGCCCCCTTGGAAGATCTGAGGTTTGTCTCCC
>Ga0154625_1041_pt10 | contig 12666 bp, 12 predicted proteins | sample Rifle2008BG13ft_FD_116054 | JGI IMG/M metagenome (GOLD analysis project Ga0154625, IMG submission 116054) | Deltaproteobacteria bacterium RBG_13_52_11 | reverse complement strand
CTCTCATCTCCCCTTGTCGGTGTTCGATAAGGACCATAACCTCTCCCATCTTAGAGCACACCCCCTTTCGCGAAGATATCCGTGACCTTTGCCGCCACGTCATCTGGGCTCCCTGTAAATATCTCGGCCCCCTCACCTACAGGCGGCGGAAAGATTCTATCTACGACAATCATGGAGCCTTTTTCCCCGGCGTTCTCAGGAGAGAGCCCTAACGTACCGAGGTCGTGCACCTTGATCTCCTTTTGCGCCACCTTCCGTATACCCATGATGGAGACGTATCGTGGCTCGTTTATCCCGCTCTGTATGGTAAAAAGGGCAGGGAGCCCAACATCCAAGACCTCCTCCAAACCCCCTTCAAGCTCCCGGTTGACCTTGGCCCTCTTTTCCACTACCTCCATGGCCGTAATAAGGGTGGCATGGGGTATGCCGAGAAGTTCGGCTAATGTCCCCCCCACCTGGGCGTACCCATTATCATTCGCCTGAACGCCGGTGAGGATGAGGTCGAAGGGGATATCTTTGATGACGGCGGCGAGGATCTTTGCTATCGCATATCCGTCAGAGCCCTCAATGGCTGGGTCCGTGGCCCTGATGGCCTCATCAGCCCCTAACGCAAGCGCCCGCCTGAGCACATCTTCGCTCTCCTCAGAAGCCACGGTTATTGCGGTAACCTTACCGCCATATTTCTCCTTTATCCTCACCGCTTCCTCAAGGGCGTAATTGTCCCAATCGTTTAAGCTGAAGACTAAGCCCTCCTTTTTTATGCCTTTGCCCGATTGATCTATTCGTAGCTCAACTTCTGCTACCTCGGGCACCCTCTTGATACACACGATGATATCCATCCCCGCGCCTCCTTATTCGTGATCGAAGCCGATGGCTTCACCAACGATTTCCACAATATCCTTTATGTGAATCTTCTCTTCCAAACCCGTTGTCTTTGTCCCATCCTCCAGCGTTAATAAACAGAACGGACAGGCAGTGGCGACTATTTCAGCGCCCATGTCACGCGCATCCCGCACGCGGATTTCGCTATTCCTTTTTCCCTCGCCCGTTCCCTCGACCCACATCCTACCTCCACCCCCCTCACAGCAGAGGCTCCGCTCCCTGCTCCTCTCAAACTCAAGGAGTTCGATTCCCGGAATCGCCTTCAGTACCTCCCTCGGTGGATCAAAGACCCCGTTCTGTTTTCCCAAAAAGCACGGATCGTGGTAGGCGACCTTCTTCCTCACTTCATGGGAAAATTTTATTTTCCCCTCCTTCATGAGCTCAGTAAGGAGCTGCGTATAGTGAACGACCTGGAATCCGTCGAGGTTGTACTCGTTTTTAAAGGCGTTGAAGCAGTGAGGGGATGTGGCGACGATAGCCTTGGCCCCAGATGAGCGGAAATTTTTCGTGTTCTCCCCCCTCAATTCCTCAAAGAGTCCTTCTTCTCCAATCCTCCTGATTTCATTGCCACAGCAGCTTTCCTTCGTCCCGAGGATACCGAAATCAAGGCCCGCCGCCTCAAAAATGCGACAAAGGGTCCGAGGAATTCCCTGAAGTCTCGGATCATAGGAGGGGGCGCACCCTATGAAATAAAGCCATTCTGCCTCCCCTTCTTCGGGAAGGATCTTTACCGCAAGATCCCCTTTCCATTCACTCCTTTTCTGCCTCGCCCTTCCCCATGGATTACCGTGCTTATAGGTGCCCTCAAGGGCATCTATGATTGTTTTTGGAACTCTCCCCGCCTCGACAAGTTCTGCCCTCAGACCAACAATAAATTCCGCGGGCTTCAATCCCCTGGGGCAGCGAAGGTTACAGGTGGCGCATGTCGTACAATCCCAAAGCCCTGGGCGCTCAAGCGCCCTGTCTGATTTCCCTTCCAACAGGACTTCTCGCATGAGAGACCGAATGTTGAGAGGGGCCTTCATAGAGATAGGGCACCCACCGGTACACTTGCCGCACTGTAGGCATGCACACAATTCATATTTTTCCACGAAATCCATCGCTTAATACCTTCCTAATAATTGTCTTGCGATGAGAATTTTCTCGATCTCTTTCGTCCCCTCAAAAATCTCAAAGACCTTTGCGTCCCGCCAGTAGTGTTCCACATCATATTCCTTCAGGATACCGTACCCCCCATGAAGCTGGATCGCTTCATCCGCTACCTTCACCGCGATCTCACAGGTATACCACTTCGCCATAGCGATAAGAGCGGGGTCAACCTCGCCTTTGTCGAGCTTTATCGCCGCGCGATATAAAAGACTCCTCCCTGCTTCGAGAAGGGTAGCCATCTCTGCAATCTTTGCCTGAACGATCTGAAATCCGGCAAGCTGATTGCCGAAGGCTTTCCTTTTTTTTACATGACTTATGGCCTTTTCGAGGGCACCCTGGGCTGTACCAATGGCAAGGGCACCTCCTCCGTCGAGGCGAGCCCGGTTAAAAAAGTCCATGAGCTGATAAAATCCTTTCCCTTCTTTTCCCACGAGGTTTTCTTTGGGAACCCGTACTTGCTTGAAGGCAACTTCTCCCGTATCGGAACATCTGATGGAGAGTTTCCCGTGCAGCTTATTGGCTTCATAACCCGGCCTGTTTGTTTCCACTATAATTGTACTCAACCGGCCGTGCTTCCTTGGGTTTTGCGGGTCTGTAATACAAAGGACTATAAGGAAATCCGCAATGTTCGCATTGGTGATAAACATCTTATTCCCTGAGATTACATAGCCGTCTCCGTCCTTGATGGCGGTTGTGGCGATCGATGCCACATCACTACCTGCATCCGGTTCCGAAGACGCCATGCCTGTTCTCCACTGCCCTGCACACACAGGGGGGAGGTATTTCTGTTTCTGTTCCTCTGTTCCGAAGAGCTTTATCAGTTGGGTGCCGAAATAAGATGCCACCATACACTGGGCGATACCCCCATCTATGCGCGCGAATTCCTCAATGATGAGACACTGTTCAAAGTGACCCAGCCCTGCTCCTCCATATTCCTCCTCTATAAAAACTCCGAGGAACCCAAGTTCAGCTGCCTTTTTCCATAGTCTGTCGTCAAACTGTTCTTTTTCGTCCAGTTCTCGCGCTATTTCCTTAAATTCCTTTTCAGCAAATTCCCTTGCCGCCTGCTTAATATCTCTCTGTTCCGATGTAAGCTCAACCATCATGTTCCTCCTAGATTTTTTTAAAGCGCATTAGTACCCAGCTCCATCTGCGCGTGCCACACTGTTTGCAGGCACATTTAATCTTCTCTTGTAAAAGGCCTACCTTGGCTTATCCCCCTCCTGATCCTTGAGTGCTCCTCGAATAAAGACCTCGCTGAATATCTTCCCCAATACCTCCGGTCCTATCTCCCCTCGGGGGTTATACCAGCTATACGTCCAGTGGACCATGCCGAAGAAGATGAAGGCAAGGACGGAGGGGTCTATCGGTTTTAACAGCCCGCCTTTTGCCAGATCGTCAAAAAGTCTTTTTAGTGCCTCTACATAGACCCGTTTTTTATCGATAAAGGCCTGTTGATGTTCCAGGGAAAGGGATTTACCTTCGGATATCAGAATGGTCAACTGATCCTTATGCCCTGCATAGTGCTCGACGTAAAATGTACAGACCGCCTCTAATTTTTCAACGGGGTCCACATCGCTGGTATAGATATCCATGAGCCTTGTATACCCCTCATCCATAAATCCGATCATGATCTCGTTCAGGATCTCCTCCTTAGAGGGGAAATAATGAAACATCCCGGGCACACTCAGGTCGGCCTCCTCGGCGATCTTCCGGACAGAGGTCCGTTCAAATCCCTTGTCCGCAAACAACCTGGTAGCAACCCTTAAAATCGTATCTCTCTGCGACATGGGTTCCTTAGTGCCTTCGTATATCTGATATTAATATAACCTACCGATCACTCGGTAGAAAATATGGCTATTTTAATCGCTCTGAAGGATATATGTCAAGAATTTTTTCAAGGACGGAAGAGGGAATAATACTTGCGTGGTTGGGTAGAGAGCCGTTCTGTGTGTGGGTAACGGAATTTTCGGATGGGGGCATTGTGACACCCCCACCTTTCAGTCAGCGCATATATATGGGGTTGACTCACAGGGCTGTTTCTTATAATCTTCGCACGGAGAATTACTGCTCATCATGGGAGAATAGTATCATGGGTGACCTTTTAGTAGACGGGAGGGATCAAAAGTTTGTCCTCTTTGATCAGCTTGATATTGTCAAGTTCTCCGAATCGGAAATATATGCCGACTTCGACGTGGAAACCTACAATATGGTTCTCAACGAAGCCAAAAAATTTGCAGAGAATGCGATAATGCCGACCAATGAAGATGGGGACACTGAGGGGGTTCTTTTTAAAGACGGCGCAGTCAGCGTGCCCAAATCATTCCATACGCTTTGGCGTTTATGGAATGAGGGAGAATGGCGAAGGCTCGACATCCCACAGGAATTTGGGGGGCAGGGAATGCCGATGGTGGTGGGCATGGCTGCAAATGAGTACTTTGAGGCGGGCAATTTGGCCTTCCAGACACTCGCCGCCATGACGCGAGGCGCGGCCCTGCTGATAGCTACTCACGGGACAAAAGAGCAGAGAGAGAAATACGTGGAGCGGATTCTTTCCGGGCAATGGACTGGGACAATGGTTTTGACCGAATCAGGGGCAGGGAGTGACGTCGGCGCTACCCAAACCGTGGCAGAACGCAATCCCGATGGGACCTATTCCATTACTGGAACCAAGACATTCATCACGGGAGGCGATACTGACCTGACCGAAAATATTATCCATCTTGCATTGGCCAGGGTCAAAGGGGCTCCCTCTGGGACCAAGGGGCTCTCGCTGTTCCTCATCCCGAAGATTAAAATCAATCCGGACGGTTCCTTGGGAGAGTCAAACGACGTCAAGACCGTCGCCGTCGAAAAAAAACTGGGCATTAAGGGTTCCCCCACCTGTCAATTGAGTTTCGATGAAGATGGGAGATGTATCGGCGAACTGGTGGGCGAGGAAAACCAGGGTATGCCGATCTTTTTCACGATGATGAACGAGTCCCGGTTGATTGCGGCGCGTCACGCGGCCGCAGTTGCCAGTACGGCCTACCTCCATGCCTTGGCCTATGCCAAGGAGCGGCTCCAGGGAACGGAAATCGGCAAGCCAGCAAGCGCAGGCCAGTGTCCGATCATCAGACACCCGGACGTCCGTCGCATGCTCCTCCAGATGAAGGCCTACACTGAAGGCGTGCGCGCTCTCATCTTGTACGCCTCGTATTGCTTAGACCAGGAACGGATGGCTCGAAAAGAGGAAGATAAGCAAAAGTGGGCGGGCCGGGCAGCGTTTCTCACCCCGGTTACCAAGGCCTATGGCTCGGACATGAGTTTTCGGGTCACTGAAACAGCCATGCAGGTCTACGGCGGTTACGGATACATGAAGGATTACCCCATTGAGCAATTTTTAAGAGATGAGAAGGTCCACTCCATCTTTGAGGGCACGAATGGTATCCAGGCCCTGGACTTAGCTGGTCGCAAACTGGGGAGGGACAGCGATGACCTATTCAAGGGGCACCTGGAAGATATTAACAAGTTTTGTAACGCGAACAAAGGGCACCGGACTTTGGCTCACTACGTGGAGATTTTGGAGGCGGCCAAAGATGCATTGGCTGATGTGTCCACGTTTCTTGCCGAAATTCAAAAAAAGGATTTCCCTGTTCTTGCTCTTTATGCCTACCCATATTTGGAGCTTTTTGGAGACGTAACCGTCGGCTGGCTGCTGATGTGGCAGGCAGTCATTGCCCAAGATAAGTTGGCCAAACTGGCTGAGGCAAAAGGGATTAGTGAGCCAGGTGGATTGGAAAAATTTGTGGCAGAACATGCAGACGCGGCCTTTTACAGCGGCAAGGTGGCCACTGCCCGTTTTTTTGCAAGTAATGTGCTAAGCCTGGCAGCTGCCAAGGCCCAAGCGATAAAAAAGGCTGACAGGGCGGCCCTGGAAATTGCTGAAAATGTCTTTTGATCTGCTCCTTCAAGGGCTTCATTATCGAAACATGACATTGGTTGGGGCCGGAACTCCAAGAGGTCTGCCCAGGCTATTGCGCGTGCCACACTGCAGATGGGCACCTTGGATCTGCTCTTGTCAAAAGTCAACCGTTAAACTTGTATCTCTCTGCGACGTCGGGATCCTTAGCTGCCTTTAGATATTCTTAACATTGACCTTCCTTTGGCCATCCTCAGCCACCCCATTGAGAGGCGGCAATTGAATTGCGCAATTCGTCAATGAGGGGAAGAGTTGACGTAACCTTTCGGTTGTGTTAGTTTTGGATGAAGCTTGAGCCCAAATTCACAAGAGGAATGGGATTTAGACTTTGGGTATTTAATTGGAGCAATGAGGATTCAGGAGAAATAAGCAGTACCTTAGGAGGAATAACAAATGGATGACCGTTTTAATACGGAGGAACATCGTATCTTTCGTGATACATTCAGGAAATTCGTGGAGCAAGAGATTACTCCCCATGTCCCGAAATGGGAGGAGGAGAGGGCTGTACCGCGGGAGTTGTGGCATAAAATGGGTGAGCATGGTTTTTTGTGCCCATGGCTGCCAGAAGAGTATGGGGGACTAGGCCTTGGCTTTGAGTATTCGGTTATTATAAATGAGGAACTCATAAGGGGGGATGCATTCGGGTTCGGTGTTCCCATGCATAGTGACTGTGCCAGCCCTTATATCTATTCCTATGCAAGGCCGGAGATAAAAGAACGCTGGCTGCCAGGCTGCACCACAGGTGAGGTTATCACCGCTATCGGCCTGACCGAACCAGACGCTGGCTCAGACCTCGCCAACATTAAAACCAGAGCTGTGAGGGATGGAGATGAGTATGTGATAAATGGGTCAAAGACATTTATTACGAACGGTTACTTTGCCGACGTGATCGTTGTGGCTGTCAAGACCGACCCGTCTCTTGGTTATAAGGGAATCAGCCTGATTTTAGTAGATAAAGACGCACCTGGATTCTCACGTGGCCGCAGACTGGAGAAGATGGGCTACCATATGCAGGACACGGCAGAGCTTTTTTTTGAAGACTGTAAGGTGCCGGCCTCGAATCTGCTTGGAGAAGAAGGAAAGGGCTTTAAGTATATGATGGAAAAAATTCAGCAGGAAAGGCTCGAGGTGTGCGTAAAATGCCAAGCTAACGCTGAGGAGGCCCTGAAGGAGGCGTTAAAATATGTTAAGGTAAGGGAGGCGTTCGGCCGTCCTATTGGCAACTTTCAGTATATTGCGTTCAAGCTGGCTGAAATGGCAACAGAGGTGGAGTTAGGACGCAACTTTCTTGACAGGCTCGTTGTGGATCACGTCGATGGAAAAGATATTGTCCAGAAAGTTTCTATGGCCAAGTATTGGCTGGCTGAAATGGTCAATCGGATAGCGTATCAGGCAGTTCAGGTGCATGGTGGTTATGGATATATGGAGGAATACCGAATCTGTCGGATTTATCGGGATGTGCGCTCGCTACCCATATTTGCCGGCACCAGTGAAATTATGAGACTGATCATTAGCCGCAACTTGGGGCTGTCACCCACCTAAATGGGAGATTGAGACAGTTTGAGTCGTAAGATATAATGTACGGTATAAAAATGTTTAGGGTCATACTAGAACAGAGAATTTAGTACTTCGTGTTTCTTTACGTCACCTGCCTTATTGATCTTGGTTGGTGCCGGAGGCGGGAATCGAACCCGCACAGGCGCAAGGCCCGGGGGATTTTGAGTCCCCTGCGTCTCCCAGTTCCACCACTCCGGCGTATATCAACTATAGGGGTTCCCTCGGGAGGTGTCAACGGAAAAGTACCTCATCTTTTGATCCTTAACCCCCCGAATTTGGAGTGTTGACACCGTGGGTTGAGATCTCTATAATCTATTTTAGTTAATGGGGCTGTAGCTCAGCTGGGAGAGCGCTTGAATGGCATTCAAGAGGCCAGGGGTTCGATCCCCCTCAGCTCCACCAAATGCAAAAAAAGGGCTAGCCAATCTCGGCTAGCCCTTTTTTTTATCCCACGTGTATCAGAAACTGTCAGACACCGATGCCTACCGTCGCTCTCTCAATCTCTTTATGGCAAGACGGATACTCCCTTGCATTCGACTGATGGCACGGGCCAATTCTCCGATCTCATCCCCTGATTTGATTCCAGTTATTTCGGCATCTAAATCGCCAACACTGATACGGTCAGCAATATTGGTCAAGTACGTGATTTTTTCTGTTAATCTGTAACCATACCAAGCGACGATAAAGCCAATGAGGATCAGCGTGGCGCCCAGGATGCCAACAACGATATATCTTGTCTTCACGGCAAATTGGGCGGCGCTGTCTTGCATCAATCTTATCGGATTGGTAAATTCTTCGACGTATGCCGTAGCGGCAACAGCATAAGGCGTCCCCGCAACCGGTACAACTACCATGAACTTCTTCCGCACAACGCCATCCGCATCTCGCCAGTTATAGTACCCCTTTGATTCGTCTTTAACTTTGATGCCGGAATAAATCTTCCAGAATCCATCGAAGTTTTCTCCGAGTGATTTTTTTAACGTCGTCATGTCAATGCCGACAATATCAGGGTTAACATGGGCCCAGGTGTGCCAGATTCCATCTGGTCCTGGCTTCTCATATAAGGCGGTATAATCTGTTACCCCTACCTTTTGCACGGCTATTGCTTTGAAATTTATATCATAATTAAATATGTGCTTTTTCAAGTCAGGATGGGTCGTGAGATAGAGTTGTGTTTGAGAGGCAACCGCCTGTGCCCTCTTGATCAAGATATCCTCGCTCATTTGGGTCACCATCTCTGAACTTCCCGTGGCAAGGCGAGAAGAAAGTGTGTTCAGTTGCCATATATAGAGTAAGCTTGATGCGAGGATCAGGACGATTGGGATAAAAAAGAAAAGGGCAAACATCTTACTTCTCAAGCCGAACCGTATCTTTTGAGGGGCTGACGGTGGTGCCGCCCACTGTTCAGTTTCACGGGCCGACGGGCTTGCCGCTGTAGGATCAGTGAGATCATCTTGACGTTTTTTTGCTGACATGGCACGTTCTCCTTTTTTTGCAACAATATATTACACGGATCGCACGCAAACTCAATCCTTCTTGATTATAGTTTTCACTCCTCGTGCGTGCCACATTGTGCTCATAGGGCAGCTATCATGGTTTGGCTCCTGTAGTCTATTGCATACTATTCAGGATGGCGATCGTGAAATCGACGGTCCTCCGACCGTGAAGTCCTTTTTCGTCCAGAACTTTCACATAATCATCAATGATGGGTGCAACGGCCCTCTTCCATCGGGCGGCCTCTTGGCTATCAAACCCGGTAATCTGACCCCCATGGTTCAGGAAAAAGAGCATACCCTCCCTGTCGCTGCTATCCCACGCCTCGCCGTGCTGGGGTATCCATTCGCTGTTGATCGTTTTGATGATCTCCTGAACATCCTTCGGCAAGGAATTCCACTTATCCTTATTCATGACAACGAAAAAGGTGCTCGTAGAGGCAATTGGATAGGAGGCCGTAACATAATTCTCCACCTCTGCCAGCTTCCACCCTTTCGCGGCCTCATAGGGATGAAGAGCACCATTTACCTGGCCGCTTTTAAGCAATTCATAGTATTGCGGCATGGGTTTGGCGATCGGTACGGCGCCCAGGCTCTTTATGACCAGCTCGCTGCTAATTCCGGGGACCCTGATCCTGAGGCCCCTCATATCCTCTAACCTCCTCACTGCCTTACCCCGTGTATTGATAAGGTTGGGACCGAGGGCATGGAGATACATCACCTCGGTGTCGCTGAGTTCTTTGGGCTTGAATAGCCGATAGACCTCATTTGCTACGGCTGTTGCCACCTTCCCACTGGTATACCCCAGGGGCAGATCCACTGTTCCCATAACCGGGAATCTACCCGGCGTGTAAGCCAAGACTGACATCCCGAGATCAGAACGTCCTTTCACCACACCTTCATAACATTCTTCGGACTTCGTCAAGGTCCCGCCAGGATAGTACTTTATCTTGACCTTTCCCTTGGTTCGGGTTTCCACCTCCTTACACCAGGAATCGACCAACTGACTCTGGATGTGGCCGGCGGGGAAGAAATTGCTGTAGGTAAGCTGAATGGGTTCGGCTTGGGCCTTGATTGTAGTCAATGCACTAATAGCCGACCCGATGCATACAGCCATCAACACAAAGCAAGACTTCTTCATCATGGAACCTCCTCTTTTTTTGAAAAAGAGAGAACTCTTTATCTTTAGCTTATCTGGCATTGGAAAGTCTTCAATCCCTTTAGCACGAGGGCTTAATGTTTCATTAGCAAATTTTGTGCCATAAAGTGGTTATGTTAGGATATGCGTGTTCTTCTATGATTTTAAAACCGGATACCATGATTTACGCATCTCAACAAATGCCAAAAAACGTCAACTTTTACGCTCCTTTTTGACCAGCAAGACCTCTTTTGTAAAATTATTATATATCATACAAGGGCCCTTTTTGTCAAGCCATCTTGTGACTTTTTGTTAGATGCTTCTGGACATAGTTGGCAGGAGGGGTAAGAGGGACGACAGTGGTTTAAGGGAGGGTATCACGGGTCCCTCCTTGTCTTCCGTCATGAGCCCAAACGCCTTGCGTATGCAAAGACGCTCACGAGCGATTATCAGCATGTCGAGTTCGATATCTGGGTATTCATAGTCTGTGACCCCAGCATCCATGATCAGTCCGTATGTCGAACGCCCCGTATCACTGGCCCGTGCAGAGCGCAGCCGAACGCGGGCCACGTGTACTCTGATATTAGACTCATTTCCTCGCATCCGATTTGTTTAAATCCTGCAAAAAGGAGAGCACAGCTTCTGTGAAAGCCGTGTTGGAGTCGCCCGCCACGGTATGCGCAGCGTCCGTGATGTCAAGATGCCTCGCGTGGGGAACGGCTTGCCGAAATTCCGCTACCGCCTCTTTACTCACCACGTCGCTCAGCATGCCCCTCAACAGCAACACAGGGGCAGTAATGGATCTTGCCGCGGCCCACAACCGTTCTTCATTTCGCTCCTTTTCGATATTAACGTTCCTTAATATCCTGTGATCCCAGTGCCAGCGGTACCGACCGCCCTCGTCCCTGCGAAGATTTTTTTCTAAACCTGAAGTGTCTAATGGGCGCTTGCGGTGAGGTAGATAATCCTCAACTGCCGCTGCTGCCTCTTCGAGGGAATCAAACCCATTTTGATGGGATCGCATAAAGGAGAGAATTCGCTCAACGCCGGCAACTTCTACGCGTGGAGCGACGTCGACGAGGACTACTCCCGATGCGCCGACACCTCGTTCTCCAACAAGGAGGAGAGTAATAATTCCTCCCAACGATGCACCGACGAATACGGGGGTCTGCGAGAAAAAGGAAACAACGTCGGCGATGTCCTCGACAAAGCGATCAAGTCGATAATCTCCGTTCTGCGCATAGTCACTTTCTCCGTGCCCGCGAAGATCTACGGTGATCGCCCGATACCCCCCTTGAGAGGCCACCTGCTGTGCGGTTTGTTTCCAGGAATGTCGGGTTTGTCCACCGCCGTGTAGGAATAAGACAGGTAGCCCCGACGCGGGCCCCCATGCCTCGCCCGCGAGCGTTACACCTGTGGCCGTTTTGAAGCGCTGTGGTGTTGACGATGCAACGTCTGTTGTATCTTCAGAAGCCATGAGCTAGCCTTATAATATAGGCTCTAAGAACCGGATAAGCTACTGACAAATAGACAAAGCGTTTTTCCTTCATCCTCCACCGGAGGTTAGGGGAAGTTGTTTTGGTCAAGCAGCGCCCCTTCTAACGCGACCCATCCTTTGTCATCTTTCGTGCCCTATACTCATCATAATCAGGCACAAGACGATCATATTCTCCGTCCATTAAGGGGGATGAGATCATGAAATCGGCTGATGCTCGATTGCAGGCGATAGGAATGTTCCAAACCACCGCCATTCGTAAGAGGGCTTTGACATCAGGATCATGGGGCATCGGCTCGAGCGGATCCCAGAAAAAAATGAGAAAATCTATTTTGCCATCGGCAATCTTGGCGCCGATTTGCTGATCACCCCCCAACGGTCCACTCTGGAGAGTGGTAATTTCGAAGCCAAGCTCTTTTTGCAATACCCTGCCAGTTGTGCCCGTGGCATACACCTTATGGTGAGCCAAGAGGTCTCTGTTATACTTGGCCCATTCCGTTAGATCACGCTTTTTATGGTCGTGAGCGACAAGGGCGATCTTTTTATCGTGTTCCATAGGTACTTTTTTATGTGCCATACAACCTTTTCCCCTTTCCTCGTAAGAGCAAAACGACCTGCTGTATCTTCGTAAGCCATTGCTAGCTTTTATAAGCTCTACCACGTAATATAGAGGAAACTGATAACCTACCCCTACGCCGTCTAAAATACAACTATCTAAAGATAAAAAAAGACGGGCCTTATACCCGTCTTTTTCGGTGTAAGAGAATCCGGTTGACTATTTCTTTTTCTGTTTCTGTGCTGCCATCTGGTAGAGGCTGATGGTGATGACGAAGAGGAGGCAGATCCCGGTGAACCGCAGATAGCTCAAGGGATAGAGTTCCCAATAGACGAACCCGACGATCTTGTCGACGATTGCCACGATGAAGCTGAGCAACCCCGCGAGCAAAAACAGTTTGCTTAAAAAAGAATAAAACTTATCCATCTTACCCCT
>Ga0154625_1034_pt2 | contig 12715 bp, 11 predicted proteins | sample Rifle2008BG13ft_FD_116054 | JGI IMG/M metagenome (GOLD analysis project Ga0154625, IMG submission 116054) | Deltaproteobacteria bacterium RBG_13_52_11 | reverse complement strand
CAAAACTCCCGGCTAAGATCATTATCACCACAACCACACCAAAACCCAAACCTAGTTTCTTCCCCATGTTTAGTTTCATTATGCCCTCCCCTTTTTTGATCCTTCTATGCCGGATGTATTATAGTGTTATTACTCCATCCGATACCACTTCTTAAATTTCCAGAGATTCAATGCTCTTTGTTAAAAAGATATCTACATAAGTAAAGGTTCCCCTGCTAAACCTCCCTATTTTTTGGGTTTATGCCCTCTTTTCTGCGCCCCCTTATGTTCCTCCTTACGAGCTCGACGTACTCGGTCAGTGGGGGTTCGGGCATATTTCTTCTCTTCAACCTTCTTCGTCTCCTCGGCATGCTCCTTCATGGCATCAATACCACCTTTAATGGTCTTGGTAAGGGGGTAAAAGGTGATGTAGATACCATAACCCAAGATAACAATGATTAGCACAGCCCCTACTATCACCAGTATTAATATAGTTAATGCCTCTAACATTGCTTATCCCTCTGCTCTATTTTTATCTTCCACTCAGATCAACTCTCAGTTATTTATCCTATATATTATATCTGTTTTTTTGTAGCACAATTGTAGCTTTGCAGATGAAATGATAATTTTTTGCCGAATAAATCCCAGACATTTGTCACGATCTGTCCCGTTTTAATGGTTCAACTAGGGGAATTATAGCGCATTTAAAACCCGTTTGAAAGCCTTTTAAATGCCACGGGGCAACGAGAGAGGGGATTACCCCTTTTTGAGCTTATATTTCTTGATCTTGTTGTAGAGGGTGACACGGTCGACCTCCAATATCGCAGCGGATTTTTGGATGTTCCAGTTATTTTCCTTGAGGATTTTTGCTATATGTTTTTTTTCAATTGATTTTATGGTCTTATCATCTGATGGTGGCGCAGCCCCATTTTCCTTCATGACCTGAGGAGGTGATAGATGCAGATCCTCTGCCTTAATGAAGGTCCCCTTGGTGATGACCGTGGTGCATTCTATCACATTCTCCAACTCTCGCACATTTCCCGGCCAGTCATATTCCATCAAGAGATCGAGCGCCTCTTCAGAGATCCGTTCGACCTTTCCCCCCATCTCCATGTTAAACTTCTCTATGAAGTGATGGACCAGCAGGGGGATATCTTCCTTGTGCTCCCTGAGCGGGGGCAGCTTTATGGAGATGACGTTCAGGCGGTAGTAGAGGTCGTCCCTGAATTTTCCCTCATCCACAGCCTTTTTCAGGTCACGGTTGGTAGCGGCGATGATGCGGACGTCGACCTTGATCGATTTTGTTCCCCCCACCCGCGTGAACTCCTTTTCCTGGAGGACCCGGAGGAGACTGAGTTGCAGCTTGGGGCTGATATCTCCGATCTCATCGAGGAATATGGTGCCTCTATCGGCAAGCTCAAATTTCCCCTTTTTCTGGGCGATGGCGTCGGTGAAGGCCCCCTTCTCGTGTCCGAACAACTCGCTCTCGAGCAGGGTCTCGGTGAGGGCAACGCACGAGACAGGGATGAATGATCCAGCGGCCCGTAAGCTCTCATTGTGGATTGCCCGTGTCAGGAGTTCCTTCCCCGTTCCGCTTTCGCCGAGGATTAGGATGTTGGAGTTGCTCTTGGCGATGGTATGGGCCAAGTCGAAGACCTTCTGCATCTTGACACTCTTGCTTATCAAATCGTAAAATTGATACTGTTTATGTAATTTCTTGCGGAGATAGGATATCTCCTTGATCAGCGATTGGCTCTCAACCAGCCTCTTGATGAGTAATGACAACTCCTCGGGGTTGAAGGGTTTGACCAGGTAGTCATAGGCCCCTATCTTCATGGCTTGTACGGCCGTGTTGACCGTCGCAAAGGCGGTGATGATGACCACCTGGGTCTCAGGCCGGGTCTCTTTGATCTTTTCCATCAGCTCCAGGCCATCCATTTTGGGCATCTTGAGGTCAACAAGGGCGATGTCCCAGGATCGCTCCTTGAACTTCTCCAAGGCCTTAAATCCATCTTCCGCGGCCTCTACCTGGTAGCCGTCCTCCCGCAGCCAATCGAGCAGAGATTCTCGCACGATCTCTTCATCATCGACGACCAATATGTTCACTTCTGCTTTCATTCCCTATCTCCGTTGGTCCCTGTGTGTGAGACCCGTTTTTACGGGCTTCTTCATTACTCTTCACCTGTTCCCTCAGGAGGGTGGCTTGTCTCGGTTGCCGTTACCTCTACGGGCAACTTGATGATGACGGTGGTCCCTTCTCCCACCGTGCTCTTGACCTGGATCGTACCGTGGTGGGAGTTGATGATACCATAAACCACCGACAGCCCCAACCCCGTTCCCTTCTCTTTGGAGGTAAAGAAGGGGTCGAAGATCTTGGAGAGATCTTTCTCATCAATTCCCACCCCATTGTCCGCAATCTCCACCCGCACTGCCTTCTTTCGCTTGTTTGACAAGGCGGTGCTGACGGTTAAGATACCTCCATTGTGCATGGCCTCGCAGGAGTTGAGGATGATGTTGAGTAAGACCTGTCTCAACTGCATGGGATCGGCCATAATGGGGAGGAGTTGGCCGTATCTTTTTTCCAACGTGATCTCTTGCAGGGCTATCTGATTGGCCAGCAGAGAGAGGGCCTCCTCTGCCACCTCATTAATATCCACATCAGGTTTCAATGAGGGTTCCCTCTGACGGGCAAAGTCGAGGAGGTTTCTCACAATAGTGCTGCATCTCTCCGTCTCCCTCTCCATGATCGCCAAATATGAGCGGAATTTAGGAATTTCTTCCTCCTTGAGGGTGCCATGGACCAACTTTCTCTCGATCAGCTTGGTATAGGTCAGGATGCCGTTCAGGGGGTTGTTTATCTCATGGGCGATGGTGGCGGACAATTTTCCGATGGCTGCCAACTTCTCCGACTGCAAGAGCTGGTATTGGATCTCCTTGAGCCTCCGAGTCATGGTGTTGAAGGATTTAGCCAGCTGCCCGATCTCGTCCTCGGAGCGGGAGGGGATGGTATGGTCAAAGTCTCCTGCCGCTACCCTGGTTGTCCCCTCGACTAGTTCTTTGACCGGCCGATAAACCGCCCGCTGGATAAAGAGAACGATGATGGCGGAGACCGTCAGAATGGTGATGGCCATGAGCAGTATGGTTGTGCCCCTAATCTCCTTTATCCTCTTATCGGTAGCGGCGAGCGAGAGAGAAATATCAAGCACCCCCAAGACCGTCCGATCACGGGGGTGGACATGGCAGGCGGCATTATAACAATCGGGCTCGTTGTAGATAGGGTTTATTATTCCCAGGAGCCGGTATCCATCGGCCCTGAAGATCCTGCTCCTCTCAGGGATGGCCAACCTCTCCAGGGGCTTCTTCTCGGCGTGGCATGCATAGCAGGCCTCGGCATTTTTGTCCACCATCTGTCCCATCTCTTCCTTATCGGAGGAGAACATGATGGCCCCCTCTTTGTTGAATATGCGTATCTTTTCTATCCCCTCCTGTGCGCCAATAGTCTCGATGGAGTTGTAGAGGGCCTCCCGATAGTTGTGCAGCATGTCGAACCTGAGGCTCTTTTTCACTGTGTCGCTTAATTGTCTGGTTCCGAGAATAACCTCGTCAATCAAGTGTTTCCGTTGGGTGTTTAAGCTGATGTAGTTGAAGACCCCTATCACGATGACCGTGATAGCCACTACCCAAAAGATGAGCTTAACACTCAATCTTCGATACGGCATCTGATATCCCCTCAAGATAACATATCATACTATCCCGTTAAAGACCACGGGATAGGCACTGCATGCGCACACAGAAACACTCCTCAGCACTCGCCCCATCCATCACAAGAGAGGCTCGTAATGAACGCTGTGGGAAGGATCAAACGTGCTCGTATATGAAACGATTATTGACGTTTTACTTTTTAACCTCTTTTTCATGGCAATCTGTGCAGCCCACAGGGCCGCTCTCCATCTCCGTGTGACAGCCCATGCACTGACGATGGTATGCTCCTTTGAGCCCTATACCCGTTTCCCTCTGAGCACCTTTATAGCGATAGACAGTTATGGACTCATGACATTCTCCACACGCGGGGGTAGAACCCTTTGCACTATGGTGGTGGCAGCTCGCACAATCGCCGGCCATTTCGGCATGATACCTGTGTGAGAATTCAACCGGCCCATATACGTTCGATACGCTCTCTAACGTGATGGTCTTGGGTGTGTCCGTAGGGTATGCCAGGGCAACGAATAAGAAGATGCTCACAAACAGAATGGATAGTAAGGTCAGTCTCATCATCGCGTTACCTCCTTCAAGAGCACGGATAACTCTTTTCACCTCTGACTCACATACTTCTATTATGAAGCAACCTCTAATGCCCTTTCTTCTTCCTTGTCCTGTTCAACGGTCCACTCAGGTGGTCTTCGGTATACCGCCATCCTATGGACGATCCACCTGAACGCCCAAATATGCGCAAAGACAATGGTGAGGGCCATGACGATCTCCTGCCACGAAGGGATGTACCGCTCGCTTAAGGGCACATACCATTTGTAGGCGATGAAGACGTAGTTACACCTGTTGATGATGATCCCGGCCATGGTGAGGATGGCGGCTATACGGATCACCTTGATATTTCTATCTCTAAAACCACGCAAGAAGAGGATACAGGGTATTAAAGTAAGCCCCACCACCTCCGTCAGATACCAGTACCCCATGGGGGTAGCTATCAGTGACCAGTCGGCGCCATGTATCAATACGAGGGCTTTTAAGAAGAGATACGCGAACATCACCCCGGCACATGTCTTGCCCAGGCCGAGGACTATGTCTTCGTAGGACCTTCGATAGTCATCGGTTAATTGGCCGCCGAAGACCCGGGTGCTTATAGTCCCTTCAAATATGACCATAGAAAGTCCCGCAAAGATGCTGGAGACCAAGAACAGTACCGGGATAAACTCTGTATACCAGAGGGGATGGATGTTGGGCCTTGCCATCATAACCAGTGCCCCCAGACCTGACTGATGGAGGGTTGAGAGCGTGATACCGAAGATCACTGCTCCGAGGGTGAAGGAATGGAGTATTTTCCTGATCCTCTTCAATCCCAGCCACTCAGCAAAGGCTGGGGAGAATTCGATAAATTCAGCTATCATATAGAGCAAAAAATGCCAGGCCACGAGGAAGAGGACAGAATTGACCCCAAATTTATTGCCGATGAGCGGGTTTACAATGTTCCACCAGCGGCCTAAATCAAGAAAGATCGCACCGGCATAAAAGACATAGGCGAGAAACCCGTTGAGGATTGTCGCCCGTATGATGGGGTGATATTTTTCAGATCGCAGGATATAGACGACAAAGGTGAGGACATAAGCACCCCCGGCAAAGGCAACCCCCACCATGACGTTGAAGCCGATCCATATCCCCCACGGAAAACCAGGGGCCTCGGTGACAACCGAACCCAACCCGTGGATCAAGCGATATATGACGAGGATGATTCCCAGGGCCAGGATAGGGGCAGAGATTATGTTGAAGGGTGTAAGGAGCTTACCCCGCGGCTTTAACTCAGTGATAATAAAATCTATAAAGTCCTTCAGCGTCCGTGCCTCCTGTGAAGCCTTTTTTGCCTTCATCGCGGTCTCCTTTATCTCTTGAGTTATATGTCCTTAATCCTCTTGCTTCCGTGTCGCACGGTTGAGGCCGAGCAGAAAGGCTGGCCACAGGACGAAAATAATAGGAACGGCGTAGAGAAACCCGGTGCTCAATTCAGGAAGGGATGTTGTTCCGAGGTCCGTGCGAAAGCCGAGCTGCTCGAAAGGCACTGCCGAAAGATACATAACGGATGTGCCACCAACCTCATTTTCTCCGTAAAGGTGGTGGACATAGCGGTCAGGGTGTGTATAGATTCGTGTCCTCGCCTCCTCAATGAGTTCTCTCCTGGTGCCGAAGAGCAAGGCCTCTGTCGGACAGGCCTCGACGCAGGCGGGGATTTCCCCCTTTACGAGCCTCTTGTCCCAGCAGAGGAAACACTTCCGGATCCTCGGGGTGGGGCTATGGTATTCAAGTATCGCCTTATCAAAGGGACACGAAAATGAACACATTTTGCAGCCCATGCAATTTGTCTCCCACGTGACAGGTCCTTCCTGCCTCTTCCTCATCGCCTTCACGAGGCAGGCCGCTACACAAGCGGGCTGATTACAATGCATGCACCGCTTCACGGCAAAAACGGTTCCCTTTGACGTTTCATAACGATTGACGACTGTCCACTGAGTTTCCGTTGCGCGTCGCTCTTTTTGAAACACGGATTTGTCCTCTATATCGGGAATGGGAAGACCGTATGTCTCTGCACATGCCAACTCACAGCTGCGACACCCGATACACCGGGTTGTGTCGATGAGGATGCTGAGAAACTCTTTACCCTCGACAACTCCTTGGGCATTGAGCCTTCCCGGTGTTAGCACACCCCCACATGTCATCCCTGCCATTCCGATTCCGAGACTTTTGAGAAATGTCCTCCTATCCATGCGTTCCTCCTTACTTGGTGTCAAAAGCGATCAGTTCTTTTTTCTCGTCTCTATTTTCCTCAACCTGATCACCACCATCGGCCATGGTGAAGCCCAGTTGGGCGTTAGGGATCGCATCATACTCCTCATCGGTGATCTTCGCCCCGCCCTCTGCTCACCACGTTCCTTGAGCACCTGAAGACTACTTCGAATAGTTTTGGGTAGATGTAGAAGGCGCAGACAAGACGATGAGGCCCACTACCACCCCGAGACCGATGATCCATATAGTGGAAAAGGTCCCTCGTTTGGTTAATCCCCCTCCTCCTGCGAGTACTTATTAAGCTACTATTTTGGCCCCGTATTGTATGCTATTGTTCTGGGTTGAACAAGCCTTTTTTGTGCAATTTTTTCATTTGACAACGATATTTCGCAAAAAAAGTGAGGGAAACCCACACCTAAGGGGCTTGCCCTCACTTTGATACGTTCATTCTGCTTTATTCCTGTGTCCGAAGAAATTCGCTCGCCATCTTATCCCATTCATCGGGAGAAAGGGCCTTGGCAATGCCTGATATGGGAAGACCGCCGTCCTGATACACGACCCCGAGTTCACCTCCCATTCGCTCCCGGAGTGCATCCGTCGTCTTCTCCATCCATGCCGTTGCCAGCTTGCCCGTCAGGAGGTTTTTCACGGTCGCACGCTGGTCGTGGGGTTTAACCATCATCAGCCATCCCTTTCCGTATGGATCCTGATTGATGAGGTCGGGGTTCTTTACAATATCTTTATTCACTGCCACGACATCTCCGGTAACAGGGGAGAGCATATCAATAGTCTTTGAATCAATACCAAGTTTCCATCCCACATCTCCCTGCTCAATTCGTGAACCGACTTTCGGAAGACTTATCTTATGAGACCTTCCCACGAGCTTCTGGGCGAAATCATCCACCCCGATCTTTACCAGCTCAGCACCTTGTGGCATGACCCAACTATGCCCCTGGTGATAATACAATCCCTCTGGGGTAGAGAACCATTGGGCAACTGAAGCCATGGCCCTTCTTACCGCTTCAATACCTGTCCTGGCAGGCACCCGTAAAAACCTCCAAAAGGGAACAAGGACCAGGAGAAAACCGATCACCAGGAGATATTCAATGCCTTTCGTTGCAAAGAGATCGACGTACGTGAAGCCTTCCATTCTATACCTCCTTAAATGTATTATTTACCGCTTCTCGTCGTTCAGTATCAGTCACTCGATGGTTATTTCTTGTTCTTACGGGACTTCTTCTTTTTGATCCGATCACCACCATCGGCCATTGTGTACCCTAGTTGAGCATCATGGACCAGGGCATAATCGTGCCGGAGGGCCTTTGCGCGCTGCTTACCATAGTGCTTCATTACCTGGAGACCGCCGCCGACGGTCCTCGAAAAGGGATAAAAGGTAATGTAGATTGCATAGGCCATGATGGCGATGCCCAAGACTATCCCTGCGCTCACCAGTAGAATAGTAGTAATGGTTCCTAACATGGTTCATCCCTCCTTTTTTCTCAAGAAGGTCTTGATTAACAGACCCCACTGTTTTTTGGTGATGGCGTCCAGCAGATTGCTCGTCAACTGTCCACCATCGCTCATAGTAACCCCAATCTCCGTTTCCAGGACATCGTGGAGCCGATCTACCTCGGCCTTCAACCACCTGCGAGCCTGAGGGGTGGAGAAGAACCCCTCGCCCTGCTGTTCCAGGCGGTCCACTTCATCCTTGGCCAGGCGCAGCTCCACCAACCACCCCTTTCCATAGGGATCGGTACTGATCAAAGAAGTATCTCGGCAAGCCCCTTCATTGACTTTCATCACTGTGCCTGAAAGGGGCGAGGCGATCTCGGCCGTGCCGTGGGAACAGCTTATCCGCAGTAAGGGTTGGCTGCGCTCCACCTGTCCCTCGCGATGGGGAAAGGTGATTTTTTCTATATCTCCCAGCAACCACTGGCCAAAGTCATCAAACCCCAGTCGCACCTTTCCGTTGACCCGCTGCAGCCAGAGGTGACCTCGGTGATAATAGACCGTATCGTCCAACAGGAAACCCCGTACCGTGACCGCCTCATTTGGAGCGACATCCCCCTGGGCGATCTGCCGATACGCAGGACAGTCGATGTAGGCCTCGGTGGTACACGGGCACTCCAGCTTGAAGGCGCTGGACGGTATCATCTTCTTCACCGGATAGACCCCGCAAAAGAGGACCTCCTCCACTTCCATATAGGGACAGACTTTCTTATTACTGGAATGGCCGGAGACTCGCTCACCCTCTTTCTCACGATAGCTAGGACAGTTACGGTGTTCCTCTTTCATGCAGATATTGTCCTGGAGACAGAGCCGATCATAAGGGATCATCTTCCTGGCGGGAAAAACCTTACAAAAGGCCACCTTCTGATCTTTTAAAAAGGGACATTTAGTTTCCATTGTAAGCCCCCTCGCTTTTTTCTTTACCCCTAAAAAAGCATTTTCCGTGCCACAAAAAAGGCCGCTGAGCATCCAGCTAGGTGGCCGAAATTACTACCTTTTTTAAGAAAACGCTATTCCGCCGCCATCCCCCCTCACTGCCAATTTGTTGAATATTTCAACAAAAATACCATGTATTTTATAACTCGCTGTTTTTAAAGGTATTTCTATGTTGATTACTTAAACAAAAAGGGATGGTAATTCAACATCTGCCGTCCCGGTTGCTTAATCCCCTTTTCGGCCGCGGCGCAACAGCCCTCTGCAGCCTTCACAGAAGGAGGACCCTTTAGCATCTACATCGGCAATATTGTTGGCCACGAACATTACACACTCCCTGAGGGAACAGTGGACGAGCCCGAAGGTGTGTCCCAATTCATGTTTAATCTCCTTGATTAGCCTTCTCTGCAGGAGGGCCTGGTTGGGAGGCAGGCCATAAAACTCCTGCTGCAGCCGGGCAAGGGAGACGATCCCCACTTTTCCATCCAACTGGGCCTCGCCAAAGACAAAGGTTAAAATCGGTATGAAGAGGTCAGGGGAGGTGATGCCGATCATCTTCGAGGCATCGGAGGGGAGTTCGTCCAACATCTTCTTCAGGATCTTGGTAGAGTGATACTGTTTGCGCGCCGGATCATAGGAGTCCTCCGGGTTGATCTTGCTCTGTAAAGTCTTTGTGGGGAATCCAAAATCTTTCTTTATATTTTCCTCCACTTCCCTGAGGCCTATCAATTTGTCCGCCTCTCCGATGAGGAGGATATGAATATAAGTGTCCTTTTTCATATACCGTGAAAATATCATGGTGAGGGAAGAGGTTCAAGGGCGTTTTGACGGCACGGTATGGGTAAGCCTAGCGAGGTTCACCATGCATTCAGGGAGGTTGCCCTCTTCTCCCTTACTGTACTGTAGTATGAGGCGTAACTCAAAGTTTATCTTGACAATGAAATGAAAAAGCGATTTATTACACAAAGCTCAAACTTTACAGAGAAGACAATTCAAGAGAAGAGAAGGGAAAGAGATGACCCTGGTTGCGGAAAAGAAGAGGGGAAGGAGTTTTGCACGCCCCTTCTTTATTATTTTCCTTGTGCTGTTTGCCCCTTTTTCCCTCTTCTCGTGGACAGGGGTGGCTTTCCCCATAGAGAACAAGGCATGTCTCGAATGCCATGGGACCCGCGATATCCTCCAGATGAGCAAGGAAGAGCGGCTTGAGATGGTCATTCCTACCCCTGGGAAAGAGGAGGTGAGGAAGGGGGGGATTATCCTCTATGTGGATTACGAGCAGTTTCGCTCCACGGTCCACCATGAGCTCAATTGTATTGATTGCCATACCGATATCAAGGACCTCCCCCATCCCCAGAGGCTGGGCATGGTCAGCTGTGCCCAGTGCCATGACAAGATTGTAGACCAATATGAAAAGGACAAGCACGCCAAGGTAAGCCAGAGGCTCTGCTTCGAGTGCCACAACCCCCATGCCACTACCTCCTTTAAGAAACTCTCTCAACAGGAGCGGGTGGGGATCTGTCTCAAGTGCCACGAGAAGGATGGCCATCGGTGGCTGCCCCAGCGGGAGCTCCACTTCCAGCATCTCGAGTGCACGGTCTGTCATTCACCCAAGGCTGAGAAGGGACTTTCCTTTTATCTCACGGCAGAGGGGAAGGATGGGATGAGGTTCAACCTTTCCTATCAACAATTGGCGGATTTCGCCCGCGGATATGGCGGTGATGTTGTCAAGGCCATCGATCGCAATGGAAACGGCATCGCGGAGGTGCCTGAGATCAACAGGTTTATCGCCCAGCTCAAGGAGCAGGGGGTACCATCCCCGCGGCTTGAGGAGAAAGTCCTCGTATTACAGCCATATCATGACTATACCGATGAAGTTAAGGAAATCAAGGACTGCGCGATGTGCCATGTCTCAGAGGCGCCCTTCTATTCCCAGGTAATGTTGAGGCTTCCTGAGAGACGGGGGGGGTGGCGCGCCGTCACGATGGACAAGGCCATCATCGGCAAGATCCCTCCCATCCCCTCCAAGGACAACTACTTCAGCACCGTGCACGGCAAGAACGGTGTGGAGTGCGTAGACTGCCATGCTGATTTGACCATCCTGCGTGTAGGGGAAGGGTTCCAGGCCAAGGGGCTGAAGACACCTGTCTGTGCGAACTGCCATGCAAGCGTGATGGCAGAATACAAGGACAGCCTCCATGCCAAGGTCAGCGAGAAGATCTGCTTTAGTTGTCATGATCCCCATTCCAGCGTGCCCTTCATGGAGCTGGGCGTTGAGCAGCGCCAGGCCATCTGCACCAAGTGCCATGATCCGAGACGAGGTCACTTCTGGCTGCCCCAAAGGGAGCTGCACTTCAAAGACCTGGAGTGTACCATGTGCCATGCCCCTCAGGCGGAAAAGGGGATCGTTTTTTACCTCCAGAGGGTGGACGAGGAAGGGAAGGTGGAGCGGCTTGATTATGGAGCGGTAGCCAAACGGTTAGGGAGGGAAAGGCCTGATTTGGTAAGGCTGCTGGATAGCGACGGCAACGGATTTCTGGGAGATCGAGAGGTCCTCTCCTTTCTCCAATTATTAAAGGAACGGATGCCCGGGGAAAACGTAGAGCTGGGGGTGAAGGTCTTGGTCCTCAAACCGTCCCATAACTTTACCGACAAAGGGACCAAGGCGAAGGATTGTTCCCTCTGCCATTCCTCCCGGGCGAAATTCTACTCAAAACTGATCATGGAAATACCTGAGAACGGGGGGGGGATAAGGACCCTCCCCATGGACAAGAGCATTTTGGCGGGGATTCACGCCATTCCTGTCACCAGTGGTTTTTATCTGTTGGGGGAGGACAGGCTCGCTAAGCGGGATATACAAGACCTCCTCTTCATCGTGAGGACGATCGGCTATAAATGGCTGGATGTTATCGGGATCTTATTCATCTTAGGCGGCTTGGGTTTTGTCGGCTTGCATGCGTTTCTCAGGATTGCCACCATAAAATTGAGGAAGAGGCGGCACAATTAAACTATCCCGCCAAAGGCGGGACTTGAACCTTTTTGGGGTAAAAAATCGAACTAAAGGCGAGGGTTTTCTGCCATTCCCCGAGGGGGTCAATAAAGCTAAGGATATTCTCTATGGTTCGGCGAAAGGAAAATCGACGGAAGAGAGACAACGGTAAAAGGATCATATTGTATCCGCTCACGATCAGGATTTGGCACTGGGTCCACACCCTTGCCATCTTCCTCTTGGTGTTCACAGGGCTGCAGTTGCGATTTCCCGATTTGATCGGGTGGTTTGGGACCTTCAGGACTGCGGTGAATATCCATAATATCTTTGGTTTTATCGCGTTGTTTGATTTTATGCTCTGGTTCGGCTTCTATGTGTGGAAACGGGAGCTCGTGAAACAGTACGTCCCCACCCGGGGGGATTTCCTCGTCGGCATGCCGAAGCAATCAACGTACTACTTTGCCCGCATATTCTTCGGCGACCCCCCTCCGTTCGAACCCACGCCAGAGGCCAGATTTAACTCCTTGCAAAAGACCACCTACTCCGGCATCATGTTTTTCCTCGTCCCTCTGCAGATAGTAACGGGCGTCCTCCTCTGGGATCTGGAGAGATTTCGTCCTGTTATAGAGGCGCTCGGCGGAGTGAGGGTCATCGATGCGTTCCACATTATCATCGCCTATATCGTTGCTGCCTTCCTGATTGCTCACATCTACCTTGCGACCTTAGGCCACACTTTCTTCGCCCATATAAAGGCCATGATTGTGGGATATGAGGAAGAGGAAAAGGAGGGGGGGCATA
>Ga0154625_1069_pt7 | contig 12929 bp, 16 predicted proteins | sample Rifle2008BG13ft_FD_116054 | JGI IMG/M metagenome (GOLD analysis project Ga0154625, IMG submission 116054) | Deltaproteobacteria bacterium RBG_13_52_11 | reverse complement strand
GTCCCTGGGTTGCCAGGGTGCTGGTCTCAGGGTGATACGGAAAAAGAGGCATTGGAAAATATTACTGACGCTATTCAGGCATACCTAGAAACTGTTGACGATCTGAGTAAAAGCCATATCTCCTAGCTTCTGCAAAAGGCTGGTCTCTAGCTAAATATATGGAGAGGGAATGAAATTACGGAATTAATGGACCTGCAGCCCCTCGTCCGTATATAATCCTAAAAATGGACAAAAAGCGAAATAGTTTCCGATATGAACCAGTAACGCGCCACGCTCCCATCCTGATTGACGGAGGAATCATATGTCAGCAATTAACATCTTCATAGATGGGACTTGGCTTCTCGTGCAGTGTGCAGCCGGGCAGACACTTGCTAATACAACCGAGAAGCCGAACACACGTTTCCCGCTCGACTTCCAGAAACTCAATGCTGCGCTTCTCGAATTCGTGCAGAACAATGGCGGTGCCTGCGACCATGTGGGCAGCTGTTACATTGCTTGCTCCATTTTTGAACTCCCACCTGATTTTGACGATTGGCCCAGCCATTACCTCGACTTAACAACGGAGAACATCGAAAAAACGAAAAGGTCCGTATATGCAAGAGGCGCTTTTGTTAAAGATGCCCTTACAGTGGGCTACTCATCCGATGCTGTGTTCCGTCCGCCAATTAAGGATTACATTGTGCGTAAACTCGCAACGCGGACCTACCAAGAAAAACAAGTTGACACGACCGTTGTCGCCCTCTTGGTTCGATCTGCCATTACTCAACCGCATGATTTTCACATTCTCGTAACTGGGGATTCAGACATTCTCCCTGCTGTCAAGACGGCTTATCCTGAGTACACGAAGAATGTTGTTATTGCCACAACTCATCCGGACGAATTGAAAGCATCACATCGTCAAACATCCTTCTCCTATTTGGACTTCGACTTCCGAGTGCCACCGTTCTATTTCCAGGATCACGCTGACAAGCTGATTGGAGGCAAATTTGTATACAAATGTGGAGAGTGCGGAAAGGTATTTACTCGCCTAAACGAGATTTCAAAAAAGGCGAGGCCATATTGTATCAATCATAGGCCGCCAGGCTCTTAATCTGCCTCCCGGGAAGATAGTGGGGGACGTTGATTCTCAGACCGCATTTCTCTCGCAGTTAGCAGGACGGCGGTCGGAAAACTACGGGACGTAGGTGCATAAGGTACTTAGCAAAGGCAGGTAAGGAAGTTGTCCGTACACCAGCGTCCCCTCTATTCGTCACGGCAAAGAAACCTTCAATGAGGCGACGCAAATGCAAAAGATGATAGGATGGTTAAAGAAAAAAGTAGGTGGGCCAACTTTTTGGGGGGTACTTGGTGTCGTCGGAATGTGTGTAACCTTTGTAATTGGCTATTATTTTCCCCATGAAAGAAAGCCTAGTATTTCTTTTGAAATTACAAATGAAGCAAATGTGCTTGATGTTCATAAACCTTTGAGGGATCTTACTATTCGTTTCCGGGGAAAAGATATCCAAGGGGAAGATCTAAACCTTCGAATTTTCACAATCCGTATCGAAAATGCTGGCGGGGTCGATATATTAGAGAATCATTATTCCTCATATGATATTTGGGGTTTTCAAATACGCAACGGGAAAATTATTGAGGTAAGATTGATAGATAGCAATGATAATAATATCAAAAGGGAATTGAACCCCCAATTGCTTAAGGAAGACACTGTTCAATTTAGAAAGATCATCTTTGATAGAAGAGCGTTTTTTACTCTTGAAGTTCTTGTCTTACACCCGAGGAACACGTTGCCAGAGCTAATTCCCTGTGGAAAAATTGGAGGAATACCTAGTACTATAGCTGCTTACCCTCGGTCTGATAAAAGTAGGAAGCCTTTTCTGCTTGAATTCTTACACGGCAACATATTAATTCATGCTGTCAGGTTTCTCGGATATCTCTTTACAGTTGCATTATTTATTATAGCTGTGGGGTTTCTGGAAGTTACAATCGAACGTTTACGAAAAAACAGAAAAACAAAAATGCGTAGGAATGAGGCCAAAAAAATACTAGGCATCGAATCTTTGAAAGAAAGAAGTAAAAGCAAAATATTAGCAGATGATTATGTTTTCGGCGGGCTAGAAAAATTGAAACAGCTTCAAGCGCTTTTGGAAGATAAAGAAAAATTAAGTAAAAAAATTAAAAAATATAAAAAAGCCAATAAAATAGAAAAACTTTTAGTAGAATTTAAAGATATTGATCCTAAATCTAAAGATGTCGTTGACGTTCCTGATTTTTACATTGATATGATGTTAATTGAAACAGGTTATAAGTCTTATAAAGACATACCCAAAATTGACTTTGTTAAAGAAGGTTTAATAAGAGAAGAAAATGGTAAGATAATTATAGACAAAAAATTCAAAAACCTCTTAGATCGTTTTATAGTAGAATTAGAAGCTTAAAATAGGGACGAAAAGAGCTTGTAGTTTCTGAATTGACTTGGCAAGGAAGATGGGTTAGCCAGGGGGCAGAATGGGCATGGGTTGTGGGGGTGGTAACTTCAGCTATGGTTCGTGTGGCCCATGCTGAGTATCTGTCAGTAATCAAATAATAGCTGTAAGTTCATTCAGAAACAATGTTTTCTTTAGGGTCCCTGTTTGTGCTACCATCTACTGAGAAATATATATCATGACTTTCTAGCCTTGGGGAGAAGATAGTAAGGCGAGGGGAAGGTGCCGTATACCCTCCTCTCCCCGCGGAAAATGAGAGTGAGGGGAGTATAGATGCCATGTAATGAAAGGAGGGGCAGATGAAAAAGAAACACATAGTGGCTTTGATCGGGGTGATAGTCTTAATGCTGACGCCGCTGATTGCTCGCGCGATGAGCGGGCATACACCAGGCCCAAACCGTGCACCCATGGCACAAGCCGGTATGGATCAAACCGTCGCACCTTATGAGATGGTGGTATTGGACGGAAGTGGGAGCTTTGATCCTGAGGGGGACCCCCTCACGTACCAGTGGGACTTGCTGGCTGTCCCTCCGGGCGGACGTGCCAGGTTGACAGGTGCGCAGGGCATGCAAACCTGCCGCCTTTCACCGGATGTGGCTGGGGCATGGATTATCCGGTTAACCGTGGGTGACGGCCGCTTGTACTCGGAGGGGGACGTCGTGGTGATACGGGCAAAAGAGCCCGCCACCTTGCCGACAAAGCCGGACCTGAAGGTCACGGGCATTCAGCTGCTGGGAAAGGCTGAATCCGGGAAAACATATATTAAGAAGATCAACGCGCAGCTGAAAAACAGTGGTCTTAATTGGACGGGGCCCCTTGAATTCAGGATCCTTGGGATCGACAAGCTGATCGGAGGAAAATTTACGCTCGATGAGATGGTTACGCTTGACCCCTTCTGCTTGACGCAGGGGGCTGAAAAGTCGTTTACGCTCATAGGCCGGGACATTGAATGGCCGGCAGATGTAGCAGCGATTACCTTTGCAGTATCGGCTGATCCTAATAATAGGGTTAATGAGATAAATGAGCAAAATAATATGAAAGACGCAACCGTGCAGCGCACTCAAATGCAGCAGGCGGGAGGAACGCCCCCCTATGCCCCGCGCCCTGATTTAGAAATAACCGACATCAAGGCCACAGGCATGTATCAAGGGAAATATATTAATGAGCTGCAGGTGAAAATGAGGAATAACGGGAGCAATTATATAGGGCCGGTTGATTTCAGGTTAGATGTCCTTCATCAGGCCGTCTCTTTATTGTATAAAACGATCACCATAGATCAGGTTTGCTTAAGACAATCGGATGAGACATGGATAACGTTAAATCGGCGCGAGATCGCATGGCCCGCGGACGCTTCATCGTTGCGGTGTTATGTAACAATCGATCCCCTCGGAAAAATAAATGAGTTACATGAGGAAAATAATGCTTTGCAAAGAGAGATTTCACGTGGTGCCATGCTCCCCTGCTGTAATATTCTCGTATCACAGAATATCGGCCTCAGAGATTACCGGGCACGCATGTCAACCCTCAAGCAAGGAGAACGATTCACCTTTGACTGCACGGGGGGGGATGCATTTGATTTCTTTTTTACGTTACAGAATTTCTGCTACCGCAATAATTCGATAGAATTATACGTTGTTTACGATTGGACACCTTTACAGACAGATGGAGAAAATATCATTCTCAAAAAAGGCCTCAAGATCAATAATATCACGGCACGGGCGGATTATCCTGTTTCGATCCAAGATCTTAAGATCCCTCGGAAGAAGAAATTTGAAGAACAATATACAACGTTTGCTATCGTGGCACGTCATGATCGGGGGTATGACGTGCTCTTTTCCGCCCCGGTCAAGATCACACGATAATTAAGGAGAACATGGCGAAACAAGCGAGGAAGCAGTTGACTGTTAAAATAGGGGCAGCGCATCAATAGGCGTAGATAGTCCCGTAGGGGCGGTGGCTGTAGCACTCTCTTTCGTTAAGAAATACTTAGTGAAGAGTCTAGGCCTGACGCGTAACTATCTCATCACAGAGACTTTTTTCTGGAGCCCGGCCGCCGCTTGACAAATCAAGAGCAAGCCTGACATACTATCTATGGTTACCTTACCGTGTAGTAATGGTATGTAGTGATATCCTCATAAGGAATAAAAAGAAAACAGGAGGATGCACGGTATGGCTGACATTTTTAGCTTGGACGGCAAAGTGGCCGTGGTTATCGGCGGCGGCGGTATCGGCAAGGCCCTGGCCCTGGGGCTGGCCCGGCAGGGGGCTAAGGCCGCTTCCCTACATCCGATAGGACGTCTGGCCAAAGCTGAGGAACTCATCGGGGCTTGCGTCTTTCTCGCCTCCCCGGCCTCGGACTACATGACCGGCCAGATTATATATGCTGATGGCGGACGCAGCTATATCGTCTAGATACCGGGGGTATTCAAGACAACAGACAGATATAGAAAGGATGGTATATCATGAAACTGGTTAAAAAGGGACAAGGTCAACCAGACCAGGCACCGGGCCACTACGGTCAAGCAGGTATCACCATGCTGGCGGCCGGCAAAGACACCCAGCGCGTAAGCTTCATTATTTCTCATTTTGTGCCGGGCGGTGGCGTTAATAAGGGCGCCGCGCCGGGGGAGCTTATCTACTACGGGCTCACCGGATCGTTGCGGGTTAAAACCAACAGCGAGGAATTCATCCTGGAACCGGGCGATGCGATATACATTCCCGCCGGTGAAGAACGCGAGTTTCAGGCCATCGGCAGTGACCCGACCACTATACTGGTCGTCTTCAGTCCGAACCCCAAATAGCCCGAACTCAGCCCGATTGTGATATAGGTAAGAGAAGAGGTTCAAGTATCCCAATGTGAACTGCCACACTTCGGGAAGATAGTCACTAGAAGAGGGTCATCTATAAAAAAGCTGGCTTTGTCAAGACAAAAATATCCTGTTGGGTCTAAAGAATAGATAGCCCATCGGTGGATTGCTTGTTTTGCCACAAGATATTTTGGGGACGTTGGTTCTCACAGTGCTTTTTTCTTGGTAGAATCTACTTAATTTCGCGAGATAAGTTATGCATTCTTGGAACCAACGTCTCTAATGCTTTGCTGTTTGGCAATAGCGTGAGTCTTATGTCTCTTAAATAGTATTAAGGAGGGAGCCATGGACGATCTGCACGAAATCTTCACGGTCTTTAAGAAGGATTTTCCCGAGATCTATCAGGGACATGAGGCCTTGGGAAAGAAGATTCACGAAGAGGGAGGGCCACTTCCGGAAAAGGTTCGTTGGCTTGTCAAGCTGGCAGTCTCAGGAGCGTGCAGACATGCGCTAGCCCTTGAAACACATATTGTGAAGGCACGAAAAGCAGGGGCGACAGAGGCAGAGATCAAGCACACACTGCTTCTCATAATCCAGACAGCAGGATTCCCAACCTTCATGGAAGCCTATTCGACCTACAAGAGGATGACATAGAGGGAAGTCAAGGGGGCCAGATATATTTTGTTGAACGTGCAGTAAGAAGTGAAGTAAGGTTAGAGATCAATAATCGCGTTAAGAGATTAAGAAAGGAGGTGTACATCGGAAGAAAAGGAACTGAGTATAAAGTATGTAGGAAGGTAATTATTCTAACGTTAGAAGGAGGGATAGCATGAAGAACAAGGTATTGCTTGGGTTAGTGGTGTTAACGGTAGCGGTGACGTTCTTATGTGGTGGGTGTGCCCAAAAAAAGGAACTACCACCCAAAGATAAAATTCGTATTGGCCAGGCAGTCTCTCTTTCAGGTCCACTTGCTTCCGGTAACGCCGCAGCAAGTTCGCCGTACTATGATTTATGGGTTAAGGACGTCAATGCCGAAGGTGGTATCTATGTAAAAGAATATGGAAAAAAATTACCCGTAGAGCTTATCATATACGATGATAAATCTGATGTCGGCACGATGACGAAACTGCTGGAAAAATTGATCACGGAGGATAAGGTTGACTTTATATTACCACCCTGGAGCACTGCAATGCTCTTTGCTGCTGCCCCGATTGCCAATAAACATGGGTATATACTCATCGGCGGTGCCGGAGGGGCGGAGAAGCTCAAGGAGGTTAAGCTGCCCTACTTCTTTCAGGTCTTGAATTTTTCCGAGACCCAGGTGCCAACGCTGGCTGACATCCTCACGGAACTCGGGGTGAAGAAGGTGGCAATTATCTTCATTGGAGACCTCCATGGCGTAGAATATGTAGGTCGCGCTGTCCCAGAATTTACCAAACGGGGATTGGAGGTTGTTTTGAAAAAGGAGTACCCAATGGGTGTGAAGGATCTATCCCCTCTGCTGAAACAAGCTAAGGCCCTTGGCGCCGACGCCTTTTGTGGCTTCAGCTATCCTGATGAGTGTATGCTCGTTACCGGACAGGCGATGGGGATTGACTACAATCCTAAGGTCTTCTTCCTCAGCGTGGGGCCTGCCTTTACGTTTTATAAAGATGCGTTTGGCCCGGCTGCAGAGGGGGTCATGTGTGGTGGTGCCTGGAACGAGAAGACCTCCCCTGGAGCCAAGAAATTCGCTGAGCATTACAAAGAGGTTACAGGGAAAGAGATAGGTAATTACTGGGGTGCGCTCTACTTTTACTCTTCGATGCAGCACTTTAAGCAGGCGGTAGAGAAGGCCGGCACCATCGACCAGAAGAAGATCAGGGACATCATGGCTAAGTCGAAGTTTGACACGGCCTTGGGGCCGTTCTGGTACGATGAGAGGCAGATCTTTGTCAATCATCCCGGTGAAATAGGGCAGTGGCAAAAGGGGGCCTTTGAAGTCGTAGATCAGGGGAAGAAGCGCACGGCAACCCCTATAGTAAAACCTGCGTGGCCAAAGAAGAAATAGATATGGAGTTTGGCATAAACTCGAGAGACCACGCGCTACCTCAGCTAAGGTCTTGAGAGATAAAGCAAGGGCACCAGATCATGAGCAGTGATGAATGGCTGGTGCCCTTGCTTTTTTGCAGGTCCAGGAGAGTCAGGTCTATTTTGTTGACATAGCATCTTTTCTGGTTCCTGTTGTCAGGGAAAAGGCTAGCTTTTTGTTTTAAGATACTTTATCCCCGCCCCACGTTATAAAAAAATCCTCTTGTTCGATCTGTGATATGGTATACTAGTGTACCATTAAATAATCGGAGGATTGTTATGGCGTTGATCACCTGGGATCAAAGTTTTAGCGTTTATGTGGAATTTATCGATAAGCAACACCAGATGCTTGTTCACATGATAAACGATCTTTATGATGCCATGCTTACCGGCAAAGAAAAAGATGCGATAGGAAAGCTCATTGATCGGTTATATACGTATGCAGCGATGCATTTTTCGCAAGAAGAACATTATTTTGACTTATTTGGATATCCTGAAACTGATAATCATAAAAAAGAGCATAATGATTTTGAGCAAAAGGTCTCGGCGTTTGAAGCTGATTTCAAAGAAGGCCGGCAGAGTTTATCTAAGGACATAATAAGGTTTCTCAGTGATTGGCTGGTAGAGCATATTAAGAGAAGCGACAAGAAATACGGCCCCTTCCTTAACGAAAGGGGAGTGAAATAACACGTACATTCTGCACTGCGCATCTTGATTTAAAAGATAAGGAGTCAGGGTTCGATCTTGAAATATTCCATTCTCCTACGATAATTTAAGTCGAAAGGATATAAGTATCTGCTCTCAAAATTTACTCCTTTGCGCTACAGAGGAAGCTGTCCGAGCTTCCATCTCGTTCTCTTTCACGATGTCGTCATAGCTGATGAGCGCCAATCCGCCTTTGTGGTGGACCAGGAGGCACTTCCTCTGTGGGAAGATATTTCTGATCTCACCAGTGCACGTGGTTCCTTCTCTGTTCAAATTGATTGTAATTTTATCGTAGACTTTAAACATGTCTTGCTCCAAGGCATGCTATTATTCCGCTTCCATCTTCTTTACGTTGTATGGCTCCTCAAGGTCTTTATCCCATAAGAAATTACCATTATCATTGAATGAGTCCTTTATAGCCTCAAAGTATTCATCACACAACCCCAACGTCTTCTTGACCCTCTCCTTAGTCTCGTCGCTCATACTCATTTTATTTCTTCCTCAATTTGTATGATGCAAGCAACGTACCAAGAACCATTTGCATATACTCCCGTAAGTCAGCGTCCCGAGCGGCTTTCCAACTATGTGCACTATAGTCAGGTAGTGGAATGCCTTCGAGTGCCTTTTGTTGTCAGCCAGAATGCCTTCTTTTGTCATTCCCCATTAATTCTCTCAAAAACAAAGGATGAGGCAATAAACTGTCAAAAGTCGTCAACTCCATGTCAAAAAATCATTGACAACCCACTGAAATTGCATAATATGAGTCCAATGAAGATGGCAACGGGAGATTAAAGGTGAAAAAAAGGGAAGGGATGAAGCCTCCTATGTCGAAGGATCGGAAGATGGTAGCAGCTCAGATCGTGTTGGTTTTCTTTCGTTAACGTGTTTTATCGCAGGGGCAGTCGCGACCAAGGGCAAATCGAGCGCTGCTACGAAAGGACATTCACATGGGTAACGCACGTATGAAAAAAATCTTCATGGTGATTCTTCTTGTATTTCTTTTTTTGGGATGTGCGACAATACCACAAGGTCCTTTGAAATCAGATGAAGTGAGGCTTACCGACCTAAAAATCATTGAGACAGGCGATAGTGGGAACGGAAAACTCTATAAAGCGATCGTAAGGTACCAGCATGGAGAAAAGATAAGACCTGAGGACATTAGGGCAGCGTGCACCACCTGGGACTGGTCTTGGAAGACGTGAACAGGCTCCAGCCCCCGGTCCGAGGGGCCTCAATGCTGGACGCCAGCGAAGATTGACGACTCCACTATTGAAGTGGAAGGGTCTGTCGATGTACATAGTACATATAAGATTAAGATATTTGTGCCATTTCTGGTTGACGGCAAGGAAATGAAAAGCAATATAATCGCCGTAACACACAGCTTCTGATCAGTTGAAAAAAAAGAGGGCAGAGCTACTTTAAGAATGCCTGCAACGGCGGCTCACAAGAAAGAGAGATACCTACCGTACTACACTGTTTTTAAAAGACTTCGACTACCAGTGACGATGTCATTCAGGCATTTTTAAAAGCATATATTCCGCTGCCTTTTTTTGTGGTAAGATGTAAAAGGAAATACAAGGCAGCCAAAAGGGGAGAAAGACAAATGAAAAAATTTGAGAAGCTCTTCGAACCTTCGCACATAGGCCGGTAAAGACCAGGAATCGGATATATAAAACAGGTGCGTCTATGCCGTTTTGGCATGAAGACGAATTTTATATGAATCCAATAACCTTAGCCTTCTAAAGAAAGAACTGGTGTCAAACTCCGACTACTGACTAAAGAGTTGTAGGCGGTAGAGGCGGAGATGTGGTAGGACATGCCCAAGAGAGATTTCCACAAAAAATGAAAAAAGATAAGGCAATAACTCAACGAAGGGAGCGTATCTTCTTTAAGATCAGTCACGAGTCGAGGTTTGATCCTATACCGTTGCCATTGGCGACTGCAAGGAACCCCGCATAATATCAGATGCCATGGCTTGTGCTTGACGCATTGCTCATAAAAATATAAGAAGTATAAATCTTCATCAGAAGGAGGCGCAGTATGACATTAGAGGAAATGGAAAAAAGGCTGAAGACCACAGAAGATGCTTTAAAGAAACTGGAAAAAAGGGTCAATGTTACCGAGGATATTCAGGAGATTCACCAGCTGCAAAGGCGTTATGTCAATGCCCTCATTTGCATGGAATGGGACGAGTGCTCGGACTGTTTTGCGGAAAACGGAAAAATAGATGTCTATCTACACGATCCCGTTAAGGGCAAAGCGGCAATTACCAAGTGGTTTAAGGAGGAGCTTTCTGTTACTCATGCCGGCAAGGAAGGGGACATTGTTGTTCACCCCATTATCTCTGTTGATGGCGACAAGGCCAAGGGCAAGTGGCTGCTCTATATGATGTATGCCTACCCCCGCACCGGACAGTCACTATTCTGGGTACAGGGATTCTATGATATGGAATACATAAGAGAGAATGGTACATGGAAAATTAGCTTGATGAAGTGGACTGAACGCATGGGGCTGCCTGGCGGTGGTCCGCCAACAGGCCTCTGGTAGTGATTCGACAACAGGCCTTTTTTAATAAAGATATTGGCGCTGATGGATCTGCTGAGCCGATTTCTATCAAAGGGAAAAGAGTAGAAATGAGCATGAAAGAGCAACCCTTTTTATTTGATATAAGAGTGGTGTTTTGAAACGTATTGATTTAATACTTTTAAAAAAAGAAAGGATGGTCAATGAACATGAATGAAACGTTAACAGTCATCAAAAACAGAAGGAGTATAAGAAAATACAAGGCAAAGCAGATAGGTGATGCAGAATTACAGGCAATAGTAGAGGCTGCCCTGTTTGCGCCTAATGCTATGAATCAGCAAAAATGGCATTTCACGGTGATTCAGGATAAGGCTATGCTGGATAGGTTTGTAAGTATAATAAAAGAAAACATACTGAATTCAGGTATTGAGTTCTTAATAGGATTGGTGAAAAACCCTGACTATCACACCTTTCACCATGCACCTGCGGTTGTTTTAATTACAGGAGATGAACAGGCTCGTTTCATTCAAATCGATTGTGGAGCAGCGTTACAAAGTATAGCATTGGCAGCCGAATCACTCAGCATAGGTTCATGCCCTATTACATCCTCCATTTTCCTTTTTGCATCAGAAAAGGGAAATGAATTAAAAAAGGAATTGGGCATTCCAGATGGGTACAATTTTATGTGCTCTATAGCCCTTGGATATAAAGATGGCGAAATTCCAGCCACGCCACCAAGAAATAAAGGTGTAATTAATTATATAAAATAGACAGGTTATTGTATCGCCCCCCTGGAAAGGAAACCCTCATTATCGAGAGCGAAAAGGGTCTATTTTCTTTGCATTATATTTTTTCTCATACTAGGTCATAAAGGGAGGTGGGCCTTGAGATTGCATATTTTGCTTACGCCTCCTTCTTCCTACGAGAATTTAGGTCCAGACCAAAAACCTTATCTCCTATCCCAGTCCCTGAATCGGGGGGCTTTTTGTTGCCCGAAAGAGATAAGTGTGGTGACAAGAAAGAGATATACCAATCGCCTTACACTATTTTAAAAGACTTCGGAAAGGATTAAAGGACCTTGGTATGCAGTCATAGCCTTCCAATTTAAAAAAGGAGAAAGGAGGGTGTGTCATGGAAGATAGACTTGGCGAGGAGGAGTGGAAAAAAGTAGAAATCATCGGATATTGTCCCTTGATGTCGCAGGGGGCGAATATGGTGGATTGTAAAAAAGAAGAGTGTACCTGGTGGAGACAGGCTCAATCGGGTCGTCCCAAAGGAAAGGCAGCGTGTGCAGTCAACGAGCTTATCTCCCAATTGGGCACACTGGATAGTATGCTTCAAATCACTATTAAAGATCTTGTCTCCCAGTTGGTTATCTTTAATGGGAGGTTTCAAGCCTCGATACAGAACATAGATAAGAAGTGAGGAGCAGCGAGCATATAACCCTTCAGTCTAGCCATGAGCCACGGAGGCTACCATGAACAACGAGGACGTCAAGAAGCGGACAAAGGAGACGGCCAAGAAGCTCTTCGACAAGGGGGTTAAAATGGATCCCCCCTACCTTCTGTGGAAGGAATTTGACAGCAAGCTGGCAAACGATTTCTCACTGTTCATCACCGGCAACTTGTATTCCCGAACCGTGCTGACGCTCCAGGAGCGTCAGATGGTTGCCTGCGCCATCTTGGCTGCCGCGAGGTCCGCCAATGAATTAAAGCTCCATGTCAATGCAGCATTGAACGTCGGCTGTGATCCCAGAAAGCTGGCAGAGGTATTTTTCCAGTGCGCCACCTATTGCGGTATGCCCACGGTAAATATCGCCCTCGAGGTTTACCGTGACGTACTCAAGGAGCGAGGTGAGTGGCCCCTTAATAAGGGGTAACACAAGAAGAAGAGAGGGATTATTGAATTCATCCCCTTATGTGCACAGCACCATACTTTTCTTTTCTTTTTAATCACACGTCAACGACAGTCGGATCGTTTTCTGAAGGGGTAATTTTCCATTCCTGCTCATCGAAATCGAAATCTGCTATTTTATCAAGGGGAAGTTTGATATACTTGCCATTGCCCTCTGCTGCTATGGTGCCGTCTGGTAATAATAGTTCTCCGGTCCCTTCAAAGACGCGATTTTCCTCTTTCGTGATGCGCCCGATAACCCGTAGCTCTCCATCCAGTGGGATGGGCCTTTTGTAGCGGGTAGTAAACTCAAGGGTTACGCCCCAAATCTCTCCGTCATGTTTAGTCAAAATTGCGCGCCCAATGGTCTCATCTAAGATGGCTGCAGCAATGCCTCCATGGAGACGGCCGGGATAGCTCTGGTGTTCTTCAAGGGGTTTACAAACGG
>Ga0154625_1065_pt4 | contig 12987 bp, 14 predicted proteins | sample Rifle2008BG13ft_FD_116054 | JGI IMG/M metagenome (GOLD analysis project Ga0154625, IMG submission 116054) | Deltaproteobacteria bacterium RBG_13_52_11 | reverse complement strand
AACTCAAGATGGTGCGGAATATTCAAAGCCCCTTTCGCGACTCACCATATTATATGCATGCAGGCAAGGTGCCACTGGCCTCGAAAGTGTCTTTCTATGTGCGAAAGAAGATGTTTGCGCTATTCATGGCAACCATGCGTCCTACTGGAGAAACTACAATTCTAGACCTTGGTGTTACCAGTGACAATCGTCATCAAGAGTCCAATTATTTCGAGCGGTTCTACCCTTATACAGATAAGGTTGCTTGTGCTGGTATCGAAGATGGTAGCCATTTGGAGCAGGAGTACCCGGGGGTCGTTTTCGTACCTATCAAGGCCAACCAACCCTTACCTTTTTCAAACCAGCAGTTCGACATCGTATTTAGCAATGCCGTCATTGAACACACCGGAGGAGAAAGAGAGCAACAGTTCTTTATCAAGGAAATTCTGCGAGTGAGCAAGGCTTTTTTTATCACGACCCCCAACCGTTGGTTTCCGGTAGAAATGCACACCGTCCTGCCATTTCTCCATTATCTACCCATGCGTATCTATCGCTTTGTACTTGCCAGGATCGGACTCCGATACTGGGCTTCAGAAGAGAATCTGAACCTCCTAGATGCCAGGGGTTTCTCACGGTTGTTTCCGTCATCTGTTTCTGTAAAGGTGGTAACAGTAACACTCTTGGGCATTCCCTCTAACCTTATTGCTTACGGAGAGAGCAGGGCTAGAGAGTGATCAATAATGAGTTATTGTTTCATCGGTGAAGAGCTAAGAATGTTTAGCAATGTTAAGGAAGCTGCGCATTTTGGTCTTCAGGTATGGGTGAAGAGAAAGAGTTTACGGTAAAAATGTCAAATAGAACAAGCGTGTGGGCTATCTCTGCTTCGTAAGGAGAATCAATTTGATAAAATCACACAAATCACCCTACAACTATTTTCGTGCCGAGAAGGTGATAGTGATGGGGGATCCTCAGGGATTGGGAAGGCACTCGCTCATAGCCTTCTCAGTCATGGGGCCGATGTAACAATTGTAAGTGGTCGGATGGATGCGCTACAACTTGCATTGAAAGATTTCGAAATTTTAATTATAGACAATGTATCTACAGATAACTTCTTGGATGAGATAGAAAAGTTTTTAAAAGCAAGCCTATTAAGTTCTTCTGTGAAATTAATTCCTCTCAATAAAAATGTAGGCTTTGCAAGTGGTAATTTATAAGGGCTAAAGCATGCTGAGGGTGAATACATAGCCCTTCTAAACAACGATACAGTGCCAGATAAAAGGTGGCTTGAGGAGCTGGTGGAGGCGATGGACATTCAACCGAAGGTTGGTATATGCGCCTCAAAGATGATTGTTCATGGGAGTGACATTATAGATAGTGCAGGGGATGGATATTCCCCTCATGGTGACAACGGGGTTGAGGCGGTCTCGTTCCAGGATCAGCTTTTCCCCTCAGAAGTAGACATGGGAGCGATATCCCCTCCTGATCTCCTGGATGGGAAGATCGAAGACATAGAAGGGGAGCGCGGTCGCACGACCCCTTTGCTTTTTCTCTTTAGAGGCAGTGCTCATCGCGAGAAATCCGCTCCTCCAGGTCTATATGATAAAAGTCCTGGAGGGGGGAGCAAGAACTTTCTGTTCTTCTCGTAGACGGTCCTGATTGCCGCTCTCACTATTGCAGTGGCCTTGGGGGTCATCCGCCCCAGGGGGATGCCGACAGGGTCCTACTGGCATCCCCAACCCCCTCATCAGGGTCTTGATGGCGGAGGGGTTTCTGAACTTACAGGGGATTTGAAAGCCCTCATACTCCTCCATAATCTTAACGGTGACGATCTTAAAAAGGGGATTGAGGGCCTCGGCGAGTTTTGTCCCTCTCGCCAGGTCCCCCTGGCTGAGGGCGGCACTCATCTCGGCCAGGGGCGCTCTTGGCTTTACCGTTATAATGCACGTGGCCACTTTTGCGGGCTCGAGCATCCTCGGGGCGATATGCCTAGCATTAAGTGGTCAAAGCCTGACGCAGATGAGCAGGCAGTCACTTCAATTTAGTCATGAACACCCTGAATAAATAATGCGTTCTTCAGTCAATGGCACCCCATCAGAGGAATTGATAGCCAATAAAAAGTGCTGCAGAAACACCCACCACCCAAAGATATCCGAGGTCAGCAGCAAACTAGTAAAATTGGGTGCATTGCGGGCTGATATCAAGAAATTCTTCGCCGAGGTCGATGGCAAAGAGAGACAAGTTATCATAAAGATGCTTCAGAAGATCGTCCCAGACTGCTATTCAAGCAAACAGATGGAGGGGGGGTCCGATCTTTACCATATTGATTGTAGCAATACCCCATTTATGCTATGATAGATAAAAAATCATAGGAGTCTACCATGCCTAAGGCATACAGCTACACGATATTCTCTACACCGGAACAGAGCAAGGGGAATAGCTGAGGGGAAGGCTCTTCGTCTGCCGTTATTCCGGAAACTCTACTTTCAAATTGTCAACTTGACAGGGAAGCTTATGCCGTCCAAAATAAGTTTCTGAAAGATTGAAGAGGAATGAAGCGTAAGCTTTATGTTGAGCCGCACGCTGTATGCAGAAACGCATGCTGAATTGAATCGGGAACGAAATCCATGGCGAGAATGCTCTTTCTCCAAATCCAGCAGTTTGCCTATCCGGGGATCTATTATCTGTGCGGGGCGCTACGCGCATCCGGTCATCAGTACGAGGTCATTGCCACTAATCGGTCAGAAAGGGTATTTGATACGATCACTCGTTTCCAACCTGATCTGATCGGTTTCCCGACCATGACGGGTATCCATAAAGAAATTCTGCAGATGGCATCGGAAATCAAACAACGCTTTCCGAGCAACAATATCATCCTGGGAGGCATCCATCCTACCCTATTTCCCAACAGCATTCGCGACGAACACATCGATTTCATTTGCAGAGGTGAGGGAGAACGCCCACTTGTCCTTCTCCTTGAGACAATTGCATCCGGGCAGACATCGTTCGCAATTCCCAATATATCATACAAAAGGGGAGACGAGATCATTCACAACGACATGCAGCAACTGGTCGATCCGATGGACAGCCTGTCGTTTCCCGACTATACCATTTATCGTAATGTCCCCGTTATCGCATCCGATACCTTCCCCATGGTGTTCATGACGCGCGGATGTCCCTTTTCCTGCACCTATTGCCACAACAGTAAGCAGAAAAAAATCTACCGCGGTCTAGGGAAATATGTGCGTTCATTCACCGTGGACCGTGTGCTTGATGAAGTCAAGGCAGCATGTGACGCGTATCCCGCCGCACGGGCGATAATGCTTGGCGCTGATACGATCGGCTATGATATGCCATGGCTACGGGAGCTTCTGATGCGGTACCGTGAACGGTTCGATATTCCTTATGCCTGTCTGGCGCGTCCCGAGCTAATCACAGAGGAGTTGGTGCTGTTGTTCAGGAATACAAACTGCCACATGATTGCCTTCGGTATAGAATCCGGTTCTGAGCGAGTACGCAGGGAGTTGCTTCATCGGCGCTATTCCAACAAACAGATCATCGATGCAGCGGCGCTTCTGAAAAAACATGCTATCAATTTTCGCACATATAACATCGTCGGCTTCCCTACGGAAACCAGGGAGGAAATGCTCGAAACGCTCGATCTTAACCTGCAGATCAGTCCGGATTTCCCCTGGTGCTCCATATATACCCCTTATCCAGAAACGGCTCTTGCGGAGTTTTCTGTTGCGCAAGGCTACCTCGACAAAAACTTCTCCTATGAAAACGTGCCGACCTCCTTTTTCAATGATACGATTCTTCGGAATGTCGACAGAAACTTTATTCTAAATCTCCATTCTTTTTTTCAGCTTGCCATTTTGATGCCGTTGTTGGCTCCGTTTCTTCGCTGGCTTATGAGGTTTCCGCCAAATGCCCTGTATCGAACTATATTCAAAGTTGTGTATGCATATACGTCGCTGCGTTCGGAAAAACGCACGCTCTTCTCATTCCTCAAACTGGCGTTCGCAAACAGACGACTGTTCAAGTGAATAATAATGGGGCAGGTCTCGCATGTACTCCGCTATTGACTTTCGAGCCGTCGGTGCACTGTATGCAACTACTATTCCGTTTAACATCGGATAACCTCCGTTGTTAGTGGTTGTCTTTTTAGCTCCCCACCCTTCCCTTAACCCCGCTGATGCGAGGAAGGGCAGGGAGCATAAAAAGGGGTTAGTCTAAGGTTATGCTAGATTTATATTAGTGAATTATAGATACATTGCGGGGAATCGCTTTAAACATCTCCTTTTCAGCATTTGAGTCTCAAGACACTTCATCGCAAACCTTACCCTTTGCAAGATTCGAAGATTGAAAAATCATCAAAACCATGATAGAATTATTTTAAAATTATCTGATACAGGGGGGATGCGATGAAGGTACTGGTTACCTATTTCACCAAGACCGGAAACACGGAGAAGGTAGCGCGGGCAATCTACGAAGTCATAGGGGCTGAAAAGGAGTTCTTACCCGTTCATGAGGTGAAAGATCCGGATGGTTATGACATTATCTTCTGCGGTTTTCCAGTCCATTCACATAGTGTGCCTTTATCTGTTGAAAATTTCATCAAGATGGTCCCCCCGGGCAAGAAGATAGCCCTGTTTACCACGCACGGGTCGCTCCGCGGCGGGAACCTGGCCACCACGGCCATCGAACACGCCATAAGCCTCGCCTCAAAATTAAACGTGCTCGGCACCTTTGGGTGCCGAGGGAAGGTAGATCCAAAGCTCATTGAAGCCCTTCTGAAACAACCTGAACATCGGGCATGGGCTGAGACGGCGAAGAGTGCAGTGGGTCATCCTGATGCGTCTGATTTGGAAGATGCACGGCACTTTGCAAAAAAGGTAATCACCATGAAATAGTTCAATGATGAACTATCAAAAAAACACCTCCATCAAACTCTTGAGCGAGGTTGATCGATATGCGGTCCAGGCAGGTTATGGAACATCTTGAGGATCTTGCAGAGAGGCTCGGCGTTGAAATTGTCTATCAAAAACTGGGAGAAGAGGAGTTCTCCGTGAGGGGAGGTCTCTGCAAAGTCAACGGGGCCTTTAAGGTCTTTATTGATCGATCTAAACCAGTGGAGGATCAGATAAAAATTTTGGCCCATGGGCTTTCGTCTTTCGACACAGAGGAGGTCTATCTTTTCCCCTATATCAGAGAAATTCTGGATAAGGCCCGGAGGTATCAGTGATATATTCTTGGATTTTCCTTCTCTGTTGCACATGGTGATAGATTCCCCATTGCAATAAGTGAGAACAAAGGTGATGCCAAAGATTAATCTCAAAGAGCCTCGTTTTATGAAATGGCCTCTTGCTGTTTTGCTCGGTATAGGGCTTTTTTCGTGGCCAAATATCTTTGGTGAATCACCCAAGTCTCCCACTGATTCTTCCCTCATTTCTTCTCTCAAAATAGGCACACCCTTGGAATTTTGTGATGAACTAGTCCCCCTCGAAAATCAGGAGGTTCGGGAGCGACTAGAAAAGGAACTCCTCCTTACCCTCTGGGATCGACCCCAGGTAATCCTCTGGTTAAAGCGCTCTCGTCGCTACCTTCCCTACATTGAAGAGATGTTGCAAAAGAACGAGATGCCAGGCGATCTTAAATATATTACCCTCGCCGAGAGCGCCCTTCGGCCACACGCTGGTTCGCAAAAGGGTGCGATAGGCTTCTGGCAATTTATGGAACATACCGGCCGGCAGTACGGTCTTGTTATCAACAGTCGCATTGATGAGAGAAGAAATATATTCGCCTCTACCCAAGCGGCTATAAGATATTTTAAGGACCTCTATAAGGCGTTTGGATCATGGACACTGGCTGCTGCCGCCTATAATATGGGCAGGGAGGGACTTGCTAGGGAAATACAAGAACAGGGGATCAAAGACTATTACCATCTTTACCTCCCCATTGAAACCCAAAGGTATGTCCTCAGAATTATTACAGTCAAACTGATTTTATCAGACCCAAAAAGATATGGATTCCACCTCTCTGACGAAGATTACTACCCACCGTTAGAATTCGATCGGGTCCAGCTTAACTGTTTGCAGGATACGCACCTCCGCATTATCGCCCAAGCAGCGAAGACCGACTTTAAGGAAATCAAGGACTTGAACCCCGAAATTCGGGGATATTTTCTCTCTGCGGGAAAACACACCATCTTGATCCCACAAGGTGCCTCACAGGGTTTTGAGGCCCGATACCAACCTCTCCTCAATCATCGGGTAGTGGATCAAAAGGAGCAAATCTATGCGGTGAAAAAGGGTGATACCCTCTCTTCTGTTGCCGATCAATTCGGCGTCCCCCTGTCGGTCATCATCGCGTTGAATCGTCTCGACCCTAAAACTCCCCTTCGTCCGGGGGATAAGCTCATCATCCCTCGCGAAGAGGAACCTGTCGAATATGACAAAGGTGAAGGCAAAGGGGCTTCTCCCATTAATGACTAATACTTTTTGAATGAGTGGCATAAACCTTATGGGGTGAAAAACGAAAGAGGCCCCTCCCTTGGGGGAGGGGCCTCTTTCGTTTTTAGTTCCCGAGCGATACTATGGTAAATCAGACTAGCTTGTTCGGCAAGATCCTATCTCTTGCGTTTTTTGCCAGCTGCTTTCTTCTTCTTAGCAGCGGGTCTCTTCTTAGCGGCAGTTCGCTTCTTGGGTGCAGCCCTTCTCGCGGCAGCTCGTCTGGGCGCAGCCTTTTTACCTTTGCCGGTAAAAAGATTGTAGAGCAAAGCGAAAATCAACCCACAAATGAGGCCATCAACAAAAACATACACAGCACCGATGATCACGTCCTTGATAGCCCACGTGGCATTGTAGCCGGGATAGAACGTCATCATGAGATTTAAGTAATCACCACCGTATCCCGGGAAAAAGATGTTTAATACACCCACGACTGCAAACGCCAATAACGAACCAAACGCCGCGGCCCACGTCAAACCTTTCACACTCAGTTTCATGATGCCCTCCTTTTTTTGGTTTTCAAATTACGTACTACATCCCCTATCCATTCCTTATTCAGGAATGGCTTTCATTAACACAAAACATTAATGGTTGTCAAGCATAAATATTCGAGGGCGTACAAAAGTTAGTTGAAATGTAGGGTGGCGGTCTCTGGGATGGTTGGTGTATTAACGCCGAGATATAGTATTATAGTTGCCAAACGCCAAGGGCAGACCATACATTCTCTCCAGGATATTCAGGTTACCTTACTGGTGGCAAAAGGCAAGATCCGTCTTGTATCTTTGTTGGTGGTTTGACAAAAAACAGAGCCAAGGTCCTCCCTGCAGAGCAAGGAGGGCCTTAGCAGTTGATTACAGTTTCACAACGTTGATGGCGCTGGGACCTTTTGGGCCTTGTTCGACATCAAAGCTTACTTTATCACCCTCGGCAAGTGACTTGAATCCAAATTCACTACTCTGGATAGCAGAATGATGGACAAACACATCTTTACCGTCTTCTTGTGTGATAAAACCGTAACCTTTGGCATTGTTGAACCACTTCACTGTTCCCGTTGGCATGCTACATACCTCCTTTTTCGTAGATTGAAGCCCAGAATCATCTCATTTATAAAGGGCCACCAAGCACATAGTCTTTGTGGCCCTTTTTGGTTACAAAAACTTCTGCGACTTCATCAAAAATATAATACATCTGCTACCAGGAAGTCAACGACTATTTTTACGCCAATATCATGTCCTTAAAGAGAAATGGTGGATGGTGATCAGCGAAAAAACTGGCATTCCACCTCTTTCCATGATACCATGCCGTATCAAATCAAGGAGGATACATTGGCAAAGCGAGCGGCATATAGGGGGGAAAAACGGAAAAAAGAGGTGTCCCGTAAAAAAAAGCAGGAAGAGAAGAGGCAGCGCCGATTTAATAAAGGAACCAGCACCCAGCAGGACCCCGAAAAGAACTAAGTTCCACGGCATGCCCTCAGCGCAAGAGCGTTCGTCTCCCGTTATATCGTTCGGTGTCATAGTGCGTCTTGACGTCAACAATACGGATTTTCCCGATCGCCTCTTCCAAGGGGACGGCGGTTATCCGTCCGTTCCGGTAGCTTACCATGCTATTAAATTCCTCTTTGACGATCAGATCAATCGCCGCAATCCCGAAGTAACGTCCCATGCGGCGATCGTACGCACAGGGTGAGCCACCCCGCTGGAGGTGGCTCAGACTAATGGATCGCGTTTCCAGACCAGTCCCGCGCTCTATCTCGTTAGCCAGAAATTCTCCCACTCCACCTAGGAAGACGTGCCCAAAACCGTCCTGCCCCTGTTTTCTTATAACCTCTTTACCCCCCTTGGGCTTTGCTCCTTCAGATGCAACGACAATATCATACCGTGCCCCTTTAGCGCGTCCCTCTAAGAGGAGCGCATTGATGCGATCAATCTCGAAGTCATATTCGGGGATGAGGATGATATAGGATCCGCTGGATTCCCCCCCCTCGAGCGCCAGCCATCCGGCGTTTCGCCCCATGGTTTCGACAACAAAAATTCTCTTGTGAGACCCAGCGGTGGTCCTCAGGCGGTCGATCTCTTCGGTGATGATTTGCACAGCCGACTCGAATCCGAGCGTGTAGTCCGTTCCTTCCAGATCCTTGTCAATTGTCTTGGGGATACCGACGACCTTGATGCCCATTGCGGAGAGCTTATAAGCCACTCCCAGCGTATCCTCTCCACCAATAACCACCAGACAGCTTATTTTGAGAAGCTTCAAATTTGCGATTAATTGCTTACTCCGGTCATCTTTGGGGGTAAAAGGATTGAAACGAGACGTTCCCAGGTTGGTACCCCCGTACCGATCCCAGGTCCGGACAATTTCCTCATCGAGCGGGACGATATATTGGCTGACATCTGCTTGCGATCGGGCATCAATAGCGGCAATTCCTCTCCACCCCTCGCGTATCCCGACTACTTCAAAGGTAACATCTCGTTCTTTACTGAGCCTGCTGTCCAGGGCTGTTTTTACCACCCACTTGATGGCTGGATTCAGGCCGGGACAGTCACCACCACCGGTCAAGACGCCGATCTTGATGCTCATCGCTTCCCTCCCCTATTCAGAAGAACCCGATCGATGCTGAACAACTATGTCCTGCCAGAAGGTCCTGGTGATCACACGAATTCCTCATGCCCTCGTCAGTGATCTTAGTGGGCGTTATATATCTTGAGGGCTTCTTCCACGCTTGCCCCCTCAATGGTAACTGCATAAATTGCATTGCACATCCTGACTGCCTCGTCAAGGGACTTCTGGTGGATGTTGCGGCCCGTGGCATTACCGGCTGCCCCGCTCACGTTGATCTGATCGTGCAACGTCTGGAGAAATGTCTTTTCATCGACGCTCGAACCACCGGCACAAACCACCTTGGTCCGTCCGGCAGCCCTGACGGCCTCTTTAAGGATCTCCTTTGATGCAAGCCCTTCTTTTTTGGGATAGTTTACCTTCACAAAATCAGTTCCGAGCGATGCAGCTACCCCTGTAGCGCCTGCAATCAGGTGCGGATCTCGCTCGTCCTTTACCGCTTTACCGCGAGGATAGATCCACAAGACGGTGACCAAACCATGCTGGTGGGCTGTGTAGACAATCTGTGCTGCCTGCTGCAACATAGCCGCTTCATACTCGCTTCCCAGATAGATCGTGTAGCCTACTCCGACAATATTCAAATTGCTGCTTTTTTGAAAGACCACCGCCTGTTCGACATCGAACCACTGCTGGCTCATAGGGTCTTGCTGGGCGGCCTTGACAAGGTGCGTCTTAGAGTTCAATTTGACGAGATAGCGCACCTCGGGATAACTCATCCCGTAGCGGGCAATCAGGCCGAGCTGGGTTGTAAAAACACCGATCTTTCCCCGGCTGGCAATCCTGAAGAGATGCTCTGGATCACCGGCATCAGGGTGGATTCCTTCCCCATAAAAGTCGTCATGGAGGTGTTCCACCTTTTGATCACCTGCGAAGAGCATCAATCTGCCGCTCTCCCGGGTAGCGGCGAGGTAATTGTTCATGTACTTCCCGCGCATCGCTTGCGGGACGTCGCAAGGGACCATGACATCATCTTTGGTAATGGCCATCGATATATCATCCTTTCTTCATCGTTTATATTAAATCACTGTGGTTCCTCATTGTTCTTAAGTGCTCAAATCCGGTTGCTTCATTATTCCCTGATTAAAGGTAAGAGCGCTTCCTTGCCCCTGCGGTTGGCATGCCTTGATACATACCCCGCAAATATATTGTCCGACATTATATTTGTTACGAAACTCCTTCAGTTTCTCGAAACAGCCCAGCTGGTCGAATTCCTCAACGTCATCCTTAATAGCCCCGGCAGGGCAGACGGCAATACAGCGGCGGCATGTGTCGCAGGAGTTGCCCACCGGCTTGTCGACTTGCATGGGGAGATCGGTGAGGATAGAGACCAGCCTTATCCTTGCCCCGTATGCCGGATTGACGAGCAGGTTGTTTCTTCCCCGCCATCCCAATCCTGCTGCCTGCGCCAACTCTTTATGTGAGAGGTGCCCTCGTTGTTGCTCCCAATTCACGATTTGAGATGCGGCGATGGGGATCGCATTCCCCCCGGCTCGCTGGATTAGGGCCGCTAGGTGAAAGGCGATTCGATCCAAGATATAGTTGGCTTGCCGGTAATGATGTAGGTAAAGCAGGGTGGGGTGGTCTTCAATTCCTTCCAGGACGGCGTCAGCAAGCCTGACGCCGATGGAGACGCCGAAGGGGAGTTTTTCCAAGAGATCCTCATCTAAATCGTAGGTTACGATCGGCGTCTGAGTGAGGTCGGCCACCCCGAAGAGGTCTCCTCCCAACCGTCGAGTCTCCTCCTGGAGCATTCGATAGTGAATCTCCGTGATTTCCATTGCTATACAGCCCCTATTCTCTTGAGCTGGACCATCAGGATGGATATGGCCGCAGGGGTCACCCCTGCTATCCTGCTGGCCTGCCCCAGGGTCATGGGTCTGATCTTGGAAAGCTTCTCCTTGATCTCATTGGAGAGACCAGGGGTATCTTTGTATCTCATATCCTCCGGTATCCGCACCCGTTCCATCCTGCGGAACCGCTCCACCAGTTCCTCCTGTTTTCTGATGTAACCCGCGTACTTGACCTCTAGCTCTACCTGCTCGGCAACCTCCAGGGGAAGGGAGTGGAAGGAGGGATCAAAGATCTTCAGGTCATAATAGGTGAGTTCGGGCCTGCGCAAAAGCTCTTCCAGGGTGGTGGCGTTCCTGATGGGATTGCTTCCAAGTTCTCGTAATTTGTCGTTGATTCCCGCTGTGGGTTTGACCTTGACCTGTCTGAGCCGCACAAGCTCGCTGGCGATGGCCTCCTTTTTCATTGTGAATTGATGGTAGGTTTCATCATCCACGAGGCCAAGACGATGGCCCTTATCGATGAGGCGCAGGTCGGCGTTGTCCTCCCGCAAGATGAGCCGGTATTCGGCCCGGGAGGTGAACATGCGATAGGGTTCTTTAGTACCCTTGGTGACGAGGTCATCGATCAGCACCCCAATATAGGCCTCGGAGCGATCGAGTATAAAGGGTTCCCTCTCCTTGACCTTGAGGGCGGCATTGATCCCCGCCACAATCCCCTGGGCTGCCGCTTCTTCGTAACCGGAGGTCCCGTTGATCTGTCCGACGTGATAGAGACCCTCCACCAGTTTGGTCTCAAGGGTAGGTTTGAGCTGGAGCGGGTTGACATAGTCATACTCAATGGCATAGCCCGGGCGCATGATCTCAACCTGCTCTAACCCTTCGAGACTGCGCAGCATCTTGAGTTGGACATCGAGGGGGAGACTGGTGGCCAGACCGTTGGGGTAGTATTCGTAGGTCCGTAGACCCTCGGGCTCCAGAAAGACCTGGTGTCTTTCCTTCTCGGGGAACTTGACCACTTTGTCCTCTACCGAGGGGCAGTATCTGGCCCCGATCCCTTCGATGACCCCGGTGAAGAGGGGGGAGCGGTCGAGTCCACTGCGGATGATCTCATGGGTCTTTGGATTGGTATAGGTGATATAGCAGGGGAGGAACTCATGCGGGAGCTCCCTGGTGGAGTAGGAGAACGGGCGCGGGGGATCGTCGCTCTCCTGCCTTCCAAGACGAGAGAAATTGATGGTTTTTCCGTCCAGACGGGGGGGGGTACCGGTCTTGAGCCTGCCCAGCTCAAAACCGATCTCCCTGAGATTTTCTGAGAGCTTGACTGAAGGGAGTTCTCCCATCCTGCCTGCCGGGAGGTGGGTGAGGCCGATGTGGATCAGACCGTTGAGGAAGGTCCCCGGGGCGATGATCACCCCCTGGCCATGGAATACCGCATGGGTACTTGTTGCGACTCCCTCGATCCGCCCATCACGAACTAAGATTCGATCAACCTCACCTTGTTTCATCGCGAGATGGGGCTGGTTTTCTAGGATAGACTTCATCCGCAGCCGGTAGGCCTGGCGGTCGGACTGGGCCCGCGAGGACTGCACCGCCGGTCCCTTTTTGGTATTCAGCCTACGGAACTGTATGGCCGTGGCATCGGTATTCTTGGCCATCTCCCCGCCCAGGGCGTCGATCTCCCTGACCAACTGTCCCTTGGCCAATCCTCCGATGGCGGGGTTACAGGACATGAGGCCGATGGTGTCGAGATTGATGCTGAGTAAGAGGGTCTGACAGCCGAGCCGGGCGGCGGCGAGGGCCGCCTCACAACCGGCATGTCCTCCCCCCACAACGATTACATCATATTTCTTGGGATGAACAATCATCTCTTATCCGTTCGTTTACCATAGTATAGCATCTTTGCCCTCATGCTGAAACTGGCAAAAAATCGGTAAAGGGGTACAATATGTCTACGATATCGAGGAAAATGAATGTACCGTCTACTGGCTGATCTAGTCTTTGTGCTCCACCTCGCCTTCATTATCTTCGTAATCGGTGGGGGGATTTTGGTGTGGCGGTGGTCTTGGATGGCGATCCCCCACCTTGCGGCAGTC
>Ga0154625_1059_pt1 | contig 13099 bp, 10 predicted proteins | sample Rifle2008BG13ft_FD_116054 | JGI IMG/M metagenome (GOLD analysis project Ga0154625, IMG submission 116054) | Deltaproteobacteria bacterium RBG_13_52_11 | reverse complement strand
CCGCGCAAGAAGAGAGGGAGAAGGCCTTGCGTGAGGCGGAGGAGAAGAGGACTTTTGAGGAGGGCCTTGCCAGGAAGAAATACCCTGGGATTGAAGGGGAGGTATGGGAGAGCACCCTCTTGAAAGATATCCACTTTGAGTTTGATCAATATGACCTGACTGAGGAGGCCAGAAGGATATTGACCGAGGATTCCAAGGTATTATCGACCCATCCCAACCTCGTCATACAGATCGAGGGACATTGTGACGAGCGCGGGAGTAACGAATATAACCTGGCCCTGGGAGAGAGGAGAGCGGTGAGTGCAAAGCTCTACCTGATTAAGCTCGGCGTACAAGACAATCGTCTCTCCACCATCAGCTATGGGGAGGAGATGCCGGTGGATCCAGGGCACAATGAAGAGGCCTGGGCCAAGAACAGGAGGTGCCACTTTGTCATCCTCTCTCGATAGCAGGAGTCCTGATGGATAAGAGAAGAAGGAGGACGCGGATGAAGGTTTGCCCTGTTGCCGTACTGTTGATTCCCTTAACCTTTTCCCTGCTCGTGGGTTGTGCTACCACCAAGGATGTAGCTCACCTGCAGGGGCAGATAGGGGACCTACAGCAAAAGGTCGATATCCTGAGAGGGAGGGTTACCTCCGAGATGCAGCAGAACTGGGTTAATTTCGAGACCTCGCTTGGAGAGTTGCGGCAGGAGATAAAGATCCTCAGGGCGAATATTGAAGAGGATCGCGATCTCCTCAATAAGGTCGCTAACGATCTTGAGGCATTGAAGAAGGATTATGAGACGAAGGGTTCGTCTTTGACCAAGGTGAAAGGTGAAGGTGTTGCCGCAGCATTGCCCCCATCTGCCTCAACTACCCTCCCGAAGGAAGAACCCAAGGAGGATATGGAGGGGGCCTACCAGAAGGCTTACAGCACCTTCAAAAAGGGGGACTACCCCAACGCCTTGGAGCAGTTTGGAGCCTTTCTGAGCACCTATCCCCACTCAGAATATGCGGATAACGCCCACTATTGGATCGGTGAATGTTACCACCAACAGGGGGATTATGAGAGGGCCATTGTGGCGTATGAGAAGGTGATGAAACAATATCCCAAAGGCGACAAGGTTCCTTCCGCCCTCTTAAAACAGGGTTTCGCCTTTTTGGACATGGGTGATCGAGTAAATGCCAAGATCATTTTTAATAAGGTAACTAAGGAATACCCTCGTTCACCTCAGGCGGAGATTGCGGCCAAAAAACTGAAGGTATTGGATTAATCCGTCTCAACGAGGGTTTCTTCTCCTTTTATTTCAGCTCCCGCGGCTATCTCTATCCCCTCCAGGACAGGGGTATATCCTCCCTCAACAACGGGCCTGATATCGCGATAGCGGGGATTCCCAGTTCCTGCGGGGACCAACCTCCCCATGATGACGTTTTCCTTAAGTCCCCGCAATGAATCGACCCTCCCTTCGACTGCTGCTTGGGTCAACACCCGAGTCGTTTCCTGGAAGGAGGCAGCTGATACCCAACTGTCCGTGATGAGGGAGGCCTTGGTGATCCCCAGAAAGAGGGGATCAGCGATGGCCGGGCGGCCACCTTCCTTGAGGACCCTCTCGTTCTCCGCCTTGAAGACTTGTTCTTCCACCTGTTCGTCTACGATGAACTTGGTATCCCCCACCTCGCGGATCTTCACCCGCTTGAGCATCTGCCTGACGATGATCTCAATGTGCTTATCGTTGATCTTGACCCCCTGCAGTTGATATACTTCCTGGATCTCGTCCACCAAAAATCTGGCCAACTCTTTGTCCCCCAAGACCTTGAGGATATCATGGGGGTTGGAACTCCCATCCATGAGGGGTTCTCCTGCCTTGACCACGTCCCCTTCATGGACACTGATGTGTTTCCCCTTGGGGATGGTATATTCCTTCGGTTCACCTACCTCAGGGGTAACAATTACCTTTCGCTTCCCCTTAACCATCTTGCCGAAGCTCACCGTTCCATCTATCTCGCTGATGAGGGCATATTCCTTAGGCTTTCTCGCCTCAAAGAGTTCGGCTACCCGAGGGAGGCCACCAGTGATATCTTTGGTCTTCGTGGTCTCACGCGGGATCTTGACCAAGACGTCACCCGCCTCCACAGGTTCACCTTCTTTTACGTAGATATTGGAACCGATGGGCATAATGTACCGGGCCTCGGTCTCCAGGGTCTTCTTCCCTTCCGCATTGGTCCTCTCCTGCTTGATGGATATTCGAGGCCGGAGGTCGGAATCCTTGCTCTCGATAATGACCTTGTGGGCATGGCCAGTTACCTCATCCACCTGCTCTTGCATGGTAATTCCATCAAGGATATCGCCGAACTTCACCCAACCGGGGACCTCTGTGATTATGGGGATGGTATAGGGGTCCCACTCTGCTATGAGTTCCCCCTCCTTCACCTTCTTTCCCTCTTCCACTGCCAATTTCGCCCCATAGACTACAGGATACCGCTTCCGTTCCCTGCCCTCTTCATCCAGAATGGCGATCTCGCTCTTGCGGCTCATTACCACACGCATACCCTCTCTGTTGCGCACGGTCCGCAGATCGATGAATTTGATGGTTCCGTCCATCTTGGCCTCAAGGGTGGTTTCCTCCACCCGCCTGCTCGCCGTCCCCCCGATATGGAAGGTCCTCATAGTGAGTTGGGTTCCTGGCTCCCCAATGGACTGGGCGGCTATGACTCCCACGGCCTCACCAATGTCGACGATTCGTCCACGAGCCAGGTCCCTTCCGTAGCAGAGGGCACAGACACCGTAGTTGGACTCGCAGGTGAGTACGGAGCGGATCTTCACACGATCCAATCCCGCATCTGCGATCTTCTGTACCGCCTCCTCAGTTATCTCCTGACTTGCCCTGACGATGATTTCATCGGCAAAGGGATCCTTGATATCCTCCAGGGCTACTCTCCCCAAGATCCTCTCCACCATGGGTTCGATGATCTCACCACCTTCGACCAGGGAGGAGGCATATATCCCGTCCATGGTGCCGCAATCGTTTTCGGTGACGATGATGTCCTGGGCCACATCTACCAATCTCCTCGTGAGATATCCGGAGTTTGCCGTCTTAAGGGCGGTATCCGCCAATCCCTTGCGCGCCCCATGGGTGGAGACGAAGTACTGTAGTACGCTGAGTCCTTCTCTGAAGTTTGCAGTGATCGGGGTTTCGATAATTTCCCCCGACGGCTTGGCCATCAAGCCACGCATCCCAGCCAGCTGACGTATCTGCTGAGCGGTACCCCGGGCCCCTGAATCGGCCATCATAAAGATGGGATTAAAGCTGGGTACTGCCTGTTCGCTCCCCTCAGGGTCCTTTACCTTTTCTGTCCCCAACTCTTTCATCATTTCATCGGCGATCTCTTCGGTGAGCTGAGCCCAGATATCGATCACCTTGTTATACCGCTCACCGTCGGTGATCAGCCCATCGACGTATTGTTGTCTGATTTTTTCTACCTCCTTGGTGGCCTGCTCAAGAAGGTGGGGTTTGAGCGCGGGGATGCGGATGTCGTTGATCCCAATGGAAAGACCGGATTTGGTGACATAGGAGAAGCCTAGGTCCTTCAATTTATCCGCCAGGATGACTGTCTTTTTGTTTCCCGCTACTCGATAGGCATAGTCGATGAGGTTGGCCACCGCCTTTTTGTTCATCACACGGTTGATCAATTCAAAGGGGATCTCTTCGGGGACGACCTCTCTGAGGAGGATCCTGCCTACGGTGGTCTCCACCAGCGTACCGTTCATCCGCACCTTGATGCGGGCTTGCATATTCACCTCATTGGCGTCATAGGCGACCCTCACCTCCTCGGGGTTGGCAAAGACCTTTCCCTCCCCTTTGACATAGTCCTTTTCCCTCGTCATGTAATAGAGGCCTAATACGATGTCCTGGGTGGGAACGATAATCGGCTTTCCATGGGCCGGAGAGAGGATGTTATTGGTGGACATCATGAGTACCCGTGCCTCGGTCTGGGCCTCCACGGAGAGGGGGACATGGACTGCCATCTGATCCCCGTCGAAGTCTGCGTTGAAGGCGAGACAGACGAGGGGGTGGAGCTGAATTGCCTTTCCCTCTATCAGGAGAGGCTCAAAGGCCTGGATGCCCAGTCGGTGGAGGGTAGGGGCCCTATTGAGGAGAATGGGGTGTTCCCGGATCACTTCCTCGAGGATATCCCATACTTCAGGCCTTTCTTTCTCTACCATCTTCTTGGCGCTCTTGACCGTGGTCACATAACCTCGTTCCTCCAGCTTGTTGTAGATAAAAGGCTTGAAGAGCTCCAAGGCCATTTTTTTGGGGAGACCACATTGGTGCAAACGCAGCTCTGGTCCGATGACGATGACCGATCTCCCCGAATAGTCCACCCTCTTACCCAAGAGGTTTTGGCGGAATCTTCCTTGTTTGCCCCTGAGCATATCACTCAAAGACCTCAGGGGTTTTTTGTTGGCCCCGGTGATAACTCTGCCCCTCTTGCCGTTGTCGAAGAGGGCATCCACTGCCTCCTGCAACATCCTCTTCTCATTGCGGATGATGATGTCCGGGGCGTTCAACTCCAAGAGTCTCTTTAAACGATTGTTTCTGTTGATTACCCTCCGATAGAGGTCGTTGAGGTCAGAGGTAGCAAACCTCCCTCCGTCAAGGGGAACTAGAGGTCTCAGATCTGGGGGGATGATGGGAATAACATGGAGGATCATCCACTCCGGACTATTTCCGGAGTCCCGAAAGGCTTCAATAACCCTCAAACGTTTTGCCAACTTTTTGCGCTTGGCCTCAGATTGGGTCTCTTTCATTTCGAAACGGAGGAGCTCGGCCATCTCTTTTATGTCCACCTCTTGCAGGAGTTTTTTGACGGCCTCCGCTCCAACGCCGGCCTCTATGGCATCCTCACCGTATTTTTCCCTGATCTCTCGATATTTTTCTTCGCTGATGAGATCTCCTTTCTTAAGGGGGATATTTTTTGGATCGAGGATTACATAGGACTCGAAATAAAGAATCCGCTCAAGCTCCTTCAAAGTCATATCGAGGAACATCCCAATCTTGCTCGGGATGCTCTTCAAGAACCAAATGTGGGCCACGGGTGCGGCCAACTCTATGTGTCCCATTCTTTCCCGGCGGACCTTGGTCTGAATCACCTCCACCCCGCACTTTTCACAGACGATGCCTCTGTGTTTCATCCGCTTGTATTTGCCGCAGTTGCACTCGTAGTCCTTTACCGGCCCGAATATCCTGGCGCAAAAAAGACCATCTCGCTCCGGCTTAAAGGTTCGGTAGTTGATAGTTTCTGGTTTTTTCACCTCCCCATGAGACCAACTCTTGATTTGCTCCGGAGAGGCCAAGGCGATCCTAATGGCATTAAAGCTCGATGGGTCCTTGGGTTTTTCAAAAAACGAGAGCAGATAATCTTCCAAGGCAAAACCTCCTTATATGCTATGATTCCTTGTTGGGTTTCTTTTCTTCCTCCAGGAGCTCCACATTGAGACAGAGTCCCTGAAGTTCCTTGACGAGGACATTGAACGATTCAGGAATCCCGGGTTCGAGGACGTCCTTTCCCTTTACAATGGCTTCGTAGGCCCTCGTTCTGCCGGCCTGGTCGTCAGATTTTACTGTTAAAAATTCCTGCAATGAATACGCAGCCCCATATGCCTCCAGGGCCCAGACCTCCATCTCACCCAACCGCTGCCCGCCGAATTGGGCCTTCCCACCCAAGGGCTGTTGCGTCACCAGTGAATAGGGTCCGATGGACCGTGCGTGGATCTTGTCATCCACCAGGTGGTGAAGCTTGAGCATATACATGTAGCCTACCGTGATCTGGTGGTCGAAAGGTTCGCCAGTGCGGCCATCGTAGAGGGTTGCCTGCCCTGTGGCTGGGAGGCCAGCTTTCTTCAGGGAATCCTTAATTTCTTCCTCTGATGCCCCATCAAAGACGGGGACGGACATAAATATTCCTTCCCTCAGCCGTTGTGCGAACTTCATCAACTCCTCTTCATTGGCCGTATCGATGGCCTTCTTGACCTCCTCCGCGGTGAAGATATTCTTCAGGAACTCCTTGAGCTTATCTATCCCTTTGCCATCTCTGATATATTCTTCGATCTTGTTTCCCAATTCCCTGGCTGCCCAACCGAGGTGGGTCTCTAATATCTGGCCGACGTTCATTCGAGAAGGGACTCCCAGGGGGTTTAAAATCATCTCTACAGGGGTTCCGTTCTCGAGATAGGGCATATCCTCTTCAGGGAGGATCCTCGATACGATCCCCTTGTTTCCATGGCGTCCGGAGACCTTATCGCCTACCGAGAGCCTCCGCTTCATGGCGACGTAGACCTTCACCACCTTGCTCACCCCAGGGAGGAGTTCGTCTCCTGCCTCCAACTTCTTTAATTTCTCCTCTGCCCTTTCCTTTATCACCTCGATCTCCCTGATGCCACCTGTGGTGAGTTGATCCACCTCTGCTGCGATTCGCTCATCACTGATGGGGATCTCCCTCCATCGCTCCCAGGGTATGGTCTCGAGGATTTCGTCGGTAAGTTTAACCCCTTTCTCCACCACCTTCTTCCCCTTCAGGGGATCCTGCAGAGGTGCGGTGGTCTTCTTGCCTATCAGAAGTCCTCGAATTCGCTCTTTGGTGTAGGTTTTGATGATGCCGGTTTCCGCATCTCGGTCATTGATGATTTTTTTCTCATCCTCTTCCTCAATCTCCTTGGCCCTCTTGTCTTTTTCCGCCCCTCTCCTGGTGAAGACCTTGGCATCAATCACGACCCCTTCTATCCCATGGGGGACTCGAAGAGAGGTGTCCTTGACATCGCTTGCCTTCTCGCCGAAGATGGCTCGCAGCAGTTTCTCTTCGGGTGAGAGCTGGGTTTCCCCTTTGGGGGTGATCTTGCCCACCAAGATGTCCCCCGGCTTCACCTCTGCCCCAATGCGGATGACTCCACTCTCATCGAGATCCTTCAACATCTCTTCACCCACATTAGGGATATCGGGGGTAATCTCTTCCTTGCCGAGCTTGGTATCGCGAGCCACGCACTCCAATTCCTCGATATGAATGGAGGTATATATGTCTTCCTTCAAGAGCTTCTCATTGATGAGCATGGAGTCCTCAAAGTTATAACCGCCCCAGGGCATGAAGGCGACGAGGACATTGCGCCCCAAGGCGAGTTCACCCATGTGGGTAGATGGGCCATCGGCGATGACCTCTCCTTTTTCTAAGCGCTCACCTTTAGACGCGATCGGTTTCTGATTGATGCAGGTCCCCTGATTAGAACGTTGATACTTGGTGAGATTGTAAATATCCACCCCCACCCCTTCATCATTCTCCTCTGCCTTGACTACGATCCGGGAGGCGTCTATACTTTCTACGACGCCTTCTCTTTTGGCCACCACCGTGACCCCCGAATCCCTGGCCACTATTCGCTCCATTCCGGTGCCGATCAGCGGTGCTTCGGTGCGCAGCAGGGAGACTGCCTGCCTTTGCATATTGGAACCCATCAGTGCGCGGTTGGCGTCATCGTTCTCCAAGAAGGGGATGAGAGAGCTCGCCACACTGACCAGTTGCCGAGGAGAGACATCCATGTAATCCACTTCCTCCGGCTTTACGATGATGAACTCTCCGGCCTTCCTGGCAGAGACGAGAGGGGCCGTAAACCTCCCTTCCTCATCGATCGGGGCGTTGGCCTGGGCGATGGTGTATTTCTCCTCATCCAGGGCGAAGAGGTATTCGATTTTTTCGGTAACCCGTCCATTTTCTACCTTACGGTAGGGGGTCTCGATGAAGCCATACTCGTTAACTCGAGCAAAGGTACTGAGAGAGACGATCAATCCGATATTTGGACCTTCCGGGGTTTCGATGGGACAGATCCTCCCGTAGTGGGAGGGGTGAACATCTCGGACTTCGAAACCGGCCCTCTCTCTGGTGAGACCTCCGGGGCCCAAGGCGCTCAGCCGCCTCTTGTGGGTGATCTCGGAGAGGGGGTTTGTCTGATCCATGAATTGGGAGAGCTGACTGCTTCCGAAAAACTCCCGCACCAGGGCTGTTAAAGGTTTCGAGTTGATGAGGTCATGGGGCATCAGGGTCTCCACCTCCTGGAGGCTCATCCGCTCTTTGATGGCCCTCTCCACCCTGACCAAACCGATGTGAAACTGATTCTGCAACAGTTCCCCCACCGTCCTCACCCGACGGTTACCAAGATGATCAATGTCGTCTACGCTTCCTCTCCCATCCTTGAGGCCGATGAGGTATTTTACCACCTCCAAGATATCTTCGCGTCTGAGGGTGGTGACCTCCGAGGGGACATCGAGGCCCAACTTATGATTGATCTTCATACGGCCTACCTTGGAGAGATCATACCTCTCTGGGTTGAAGAAGAGATTGTTAAACAAAGTCTTGGCTGTTTCCAAAGTGGGGGGATCCCCTGGACGCAGACGGCGGTAGATCTCGATGCTGGCTTTTTCCTGTTCCTTTTGTGCAATGACGGCAGGATCGGCAAGGGGTAACCGTTCCTTTTCATCTTCAGACAGGACGATCTTATCCGCCAAGAGGGTTTCCCTCATGGAGGGGCTGCTTTTTACTTCCTCGATGAGGAGGACCTCAAATTCCTTTATCCCCCGCTCCTTGATCTCCTGAATCTTCTCTTCGGTCAGCTCTCGATCGATTTCAACGATAATCTCTCCAGTGACAGGATCCACAATATCCCTGGCCGCCACCCTTTCCACCAACGTGTCAGGTTCAACTGAGACCTCAAAAATGCCTGCGTCCTCGAGCTTTTGCACGATCCCCTCGGTGATTTTCCTGTGCTTTTTGATGAGGACCTCATTTGTCTTGGGGTCTACAATATCTGACGACGCCTTCTGCCCCACCAGGAGGCTGTGATCTACCTTCTTGTGAAACCCATGGGGGTTTACGAAGATCTTTTCTTTATGATAGAAGATGTCCAAGAGGTCTTGGGTGGAATAACCGAGTACCTTGAGGAAGACCGTTACAGGGATCTTTCTCCTCCTGTCAATGCGTACGTAGAGTATGTCCTTTTGGTCAAACTCCAGATCGATCCAGGAGCCCCGATAAGGGATGATCCGGGAGAAGTAGAGGGGTCTTCCCATATGGGTTTTGGGTAGCTCCTGACCGAAAAAGACGCCAGGGGAGCGGTGAAGTTGGCTGACGATCACCCTTTCTGTGCCATTGATGATAAAGGTCCCGTTATCTGTCATAAGGGGGACCTCACCGAAGTACACCTCCTGTTCTTTGATGGCCTTTATCTGTCCTGTTTTCACCCCTTCTTGGACATCGTAGATGATGAGCTGGATAGTCACCCGCAACGGGGCAGCATAGGTTATTCCCTTCATGAGACATTCCTGGACGTCGTACTTGGGTTTCCCCAAGCGATATTTCACAAAGCGTAGCTCCACCGTTTCATAGAAGTCCTTGATAGGAAAGACCTGTTTAAATACCCCCTGTAAGCCGATGTCTTTGCGTTCTTCCGGGGGGAGGTCCTTTTGGAGGAACTGTTCATAAGACCGCAACTGGATCTCAATGAGATTGGAGATCTCCAGAATCTCCTTGATTTTGCCGTAATCCTTCCGGAGCCTCCGACGATCAATAATGGAACGTGCCATATAAGAATCCTCTTTTATATTAAAACGAGGTGGAAAAAGGGACTCCTCCCCTTACCTGCTGGTTTCTTTCCCCCGAGCATATGTGAGAAGCCCCCTCTCGATGGATATTAAATCTTTGAACACCGCTATTTGATCTCTGCTGTCCCCCCAGCCTCCTGCAATTTCTGTTTGATCTTTTCGGCTTCTTCTTTTGCAACCCTTTCCTTTACCGTTTGGGGGACCCCTTCAACCAAATCTTTGGCCTCTTTCAGGCCGAGGTTGGTCACTTCCCGCACCGCCTTGATCACCTGTATCTTCTTGTCGCCAAAACCGGTCAAGACGATATCGAACTCCACCTTCTCCTCTTCGGCGGGTGCTGCCGCTGCACCTGGCGCAGTTGCGGGTGCCACACCCATGGCCATTGGTGCTGCTGTCACACCAAAACGATCTTCCAGCTCTTTGACCAATTCCGCCAACTCCAGCACGGGCATCTCCTCAATGTACTTGATCAAATCCTCTTTCGTCAGCTTAGCTTTTGTCATTTCCTCGTTACCTCCTTAAGACTTCTTTGGGGGAATCCCCCTGTGCTTTTTTACGTCTTCTCTTTTGCTCTTTTTACACCGTCCAAAACCAATACCAATCTCTGTATCGGGTTATTGAGAGTCTGGACAAAACGGGTGGGAAGGACTTTCAGCAACGATAAGAACTTGGCCAGCAGAACCTCTTTGCTTGGAAGGGAGGCTAGGGCCTTGATATCATTGAGAGTCATTACTGTACCCGTCACCATTCCTGCCTTGATCTCTAGGGCAGGTTGCGCCTTGCTGAACTCCAGCAATATCTTTGCTGGTGCCACAGGATCTTCATAGGCAAGGGCAATGGCAATGGGACCGACAAAGTGTTCCGCAAGGAGCTCGATATCGGTATCTTGAGAGGCACGCCGTAATAGGGTATTCTTTACCACCTTGTATTCCACCGCACTCTTTTTCAGCGTGCGGCGAAGCTGGGTTATCTGTTCTACGTTCAAGCCGGTAAAATCCGTCAGAATGGCGGCCTTGGCCTCTTTAAACTTTTCGTGTAGATCTGCTACCAACACCTCTTTTTCTCTTCTCTGCAACCTATCTTCCTCCCTTTTTGATTTGGTTCGCTACACCCTCATCAGATTCTTTACCGAGAGGGGATCAACCTTGATCCCTGGTCCCATCGTCGTAGAGATGGCGAGCCCTTTCACATAGGTTCCCTTGCTGGAGGCGGGTTTTGCCTTGATGACGGAGTCCAAAAGGGTGCTGATGTTCTCCCTCAACTTTTCCTGACCGAAGGAGACTTTTCCCACGGAGACGTGGAGATTTCCTGCCTTATCTATCTTGAACTCCACCTTGCCAGACTTGACATCCTGCACTGCCTTGCCCACCTCAAAGGTAACCGTACCTACCTTTGGATTGGGCATCAGACCCCGCGGCCCCAAGATCTTGCCCAACTTGCTGACCACCTTCATCATATCAGGGGTGGCAATGGCCTTGTCGAATTCTAACCACCCCTGTGATATCTTTTCCACTAATTCTTCTCCGCCCACAAAATCGCTCCCTGCTTCCCGGGCCTCTTTCTCCTTTTCTCCCTGGGCAAAGACCAGGACCTTTACCTCTTTTCCCGTTCCATGGGGGAGGATCACCGTTCCCCTGACCATTTGGTCAGGCTTTTTGGGGTCTACCCCCAGGCGGATGGCGACATCAATACCCTCATCGAAGCGGGCGTAGGAGGTTTCAGGCAGGAGTTGTAATGCCTCTTCCAAGGTGTACCGTTTGGTTCTGTCGATTTTATTTTTGGCTTCTCTGTATTTTTTGCCCTCCTTACCCATAGCACCTTCCCCTATACTATTTTTATTCCCATGCTCCTGGCCGTTCCTTCGATCATCTTGATGGCCGCATCGAGATTATTAGCGTTGAGATCAGGCATCTTGATGTGAGCGATCTTGCTGATCTGCTCTTTGGTGATCTCTCCCACCTTCGTCTTATTGGGTTCTCCCGACCCCTTGGCGATCTTGGCGGCTTGTTTTAAGAGCATCGAGGTGAGAGGAGTTTTTATTATATAGGTATATGTCCTATCGGTGTATACCGTGATGACTACCGGAATGATGGTTCCCTCCTGCCCCTTGGTTTTTTCATTAAAGGCCTTGCAAAATTCCATAATGTTGAGTCCATACTGCCCCAGGGCAGGACCTACCGGAGGGGAGGGAGTAGCTTGTCCGGCCGGTATCTGCAACTTGATCAATCCCATTACCTCTTTTTTCTTCGCCATAATGCTTTCCTTTGATGATTAATTACGTTCTATCTGAATGAAGTCCAATTCGATAGGGGTCGCCCTGCCGAAGATGCTGATCAGGACCTTCACTTTTCTCTTGTCGGGCTTTACCTCTTGGACCGTCCCCACAAAATTGGTGAAAGGACCGTCGATTACCCGCACGCTCTCCCCTTCGTCAAAGGTGACCTTCGGTTTCGGTGTATAGGCACCCTCGGTGATCTGGGTGATGAGTTCCTCCGCCTCTTTATTAGAAAGGGGGGTAGGTTGAGTTCGGCTGCCCGCAAAACCTGTTACCTTGGGGGTATCTTTTACCACGTGCCAGGTTTCATCATTGAGTTCCATCTTAACCAGGATATAGCCGGGGAATATCTTGCGCGAGGAGGTTTTCTTTTTCCCCTTGACCAGCTCTATAACCGTCTCTGTGGGAATCAGGATTTCAGAGATCAATTTCCCCCTCACATCCTTCTCGCCCCGCCTCTCCTTTTCTTCTTCGAACTTTCTGATTCGCTCCTCCAAAGAGGCTTTGACTTTATTTTCATATCCGGAGTAGGTATGGACGATATACCATGTTTGCGCCATAGTGCGATCTTCTCTCTGTTTCTGCCTTTCTGTGGTTAGCGGCTGAGGACCATCCTGATCAATTCGGAAAGCCCTATATCTACGATACCTAAAAAGAAGGCCGCAATAAAGACGATGATCAAAACCACCGCTGTTCCCGCTAATGTTTCCTTGCGGGTAGGCCACGTAACCCGTTTAAGTTCGAACCTGACCTCTTTCAAGAATTGAAAGATCTTTTGTACCTTAACGGCCATAGTATTCCCTTTCCCTTAGATTCTTGACTCAGGACGAGCAAGGAATTCGGAAAGAATGAAGAGCATATAGTGGCAGGCCAGGAGGGATTTGAACCCCCACCCCCCGGATTTGGAGTCCGGTGCTCTAGCCGTTCGAGCTACTGGCCTCAAGTTGTTTCGGTTAGAAGGCAGAGAACCTTCCTTATATAAAATCCCCGAGTCTATCGTATTTCTCTATGAAGGGTATGCCTCTGACAAAAACGGCAATATTTCCTAAAATCCAGCTTATCCGGTTTAGTCTTTTTATTTTTCGTAGTGGTGTAATTCCTCCTCTTACACTCTGTGCAGGCAAGGGTGATAATTGTCCTCATCTCTCTGTTCCCTTACTCCATGATTTCGGTGACGACACCTGCTCCTACGGTGCGCCCAC
>Ga0154625_1017_pt13 | contig 13284 bp, 15 predicted proteins | sample Rifle2008BG13ft_FD_116054 | JGI IMG/M metagenome (GOLD analysis project Ga0154625, IMG submission 116054) | Deltaproteobacteria bacterium RBG_13_52_11 | reverse complement strand
CGCCGCTGGCTCCATGGCCGGATCAGGATGGCCGGGGGGAGGATCAAGGGTCCTCCCCCCCTGTCCCAGGAGGACAGAGAGAGGTTCCTCGCGTTGTTGGAGCGAAGGATCATCACCTTGACGAGGAGGGTAGATGAAGGCAGCTGATTTCCCCATTGATATCAAGGATCATCTCTTTCCCTTTCATACTGATGCCCAGATGGCCTATGAGTGTATCGGGTGTGAGGCACACTACCCCCTCGATCGCTTCCTCTACACCTGCCCGAGCTGCGAAGGGCTGTTGCGCATCTGCGATCTCACCTTCGATCGCCTCACGGAGATCCCTGGGCCCGTGTGGCGGAGGATCTTCGATCACCGCCGGATGCTCAACGTCGACGGGTTAAAGGGGATCTTTCTCTTCCACGAGTTCATCTTCCCCATCATCCCCCTGGATGCCGTGATAAACTTAGGGGAGGGGCATACACCCTTGGTGCGGGCCAATGCAGAGCTGAGCCGCTGGGCAGGGGTGGATTTCTCCATAAAATACGATGGCCTTAACCCCTCGGCCAGCTTCAAAGACCGGGGGATGGCGAGCGCCATCAGCTTCATCAACTATATGATCAAGGTCAAGGGGATCAAGGAGCTGTTGGGGATCTGCGCCTCCACCGGAGACACCTCGGCAGCAGCCGCCCTGTACCTCAGCTATCTCCCCCACGATGTGGTACGCTCGGTAGTCCTCCTTCCTCAGGGGAAGGTAACCCCGGCCCAGCTCTCCCAGCCCTTGGGGAGTGGGTCCACGGTGATCGAGGTCCCCGGGGTCTTCGACGACTGCATGCGCATCGTGGAGCAGTTGGCCGAGGAGTATGAGGTGTGCCTGCTCAACTCCAAGAACCCCATTCGCATCCAGGGGCAGAAATCTTACTCTTATGAAGTAGCCCAGCAGCTCGATTTCCAGACGCAGAATCTCGTGGTGGTGGTCCCCATCGGCAATGCGGGAAACGTCACCGCGGTGATGGAGGGGTTCCTTGATCTGCTTCGGCTGGGGATCATTGAGGAGCTCCCCTTGATCATCGGGGTGCAGAGCGAACACGCCAACCCCGTCGTCCTCTGGCGCGAGCGCGGGGAGTACCGGCCGGTGAAGGTCCGCCCCAGTGTGGCCCAGGCAGCCATGATCGGAAACCCGGTCTCCTTCCCCAAGGTCTCGCAACTCGTCGAGGAACACTTCCGGGAGCGGTTTTTCGCCCTCCAGGTTAGCGAGCAGGAGATCATCGAGGGGATGCTCATCGCCAATCGCCACGGCCACGTGGTCTGCACCCAGGGCGGGGAATCCGTCGTAGGGTTGAAGAAAGGGGTGGAGATGGGCCTGGTGAATGCCAACCATACCGTAGTGGTGGATTCCACCTCCCACCAACTGAAGTTCGCGGGATTCCAGCAGATGTACTTTGAGGATTCCTTCCCCGCGGGATACGATATTAAGCCGCGCGAAGAACTGAGGAATAGACCCATTGCCATGGAGGCCTCGGCAGAGGCTATCGCCCGCCATCTCGGCCTCAAAAAGAAGAAGGGATGAAGCTCGCAGAGATCGGTGAATTCGCCCTGATTGCGGCCATCAAGGAGATGACTGCGGAGGGTGAGGGGGTGATCAAGGGGATCGGCGACGACGTAGCGGTGCTGAGGCCCTCCCCCGGCAAGGTCTTCCTGGTCACTACTGATCTCCTCCTTGAGAAGGTGCACTTCAGGTTAGAGCTCACTGACCCCTATCGCCTGGGCCGAAAGGCCGTAGCAGTCAACCTCAGTGATATAGCGGCCTGTGGCGGAACTCCCACGGCCTTTCTGGTCTCCTTAACAATTCCCGCTGAAACTGAGGTGGCATTCGTGCAAGCACTGTATCAGGGGATGCTAGAGCAGTCTCAGGAGTTCAAGGTATCGTTGGTGGGTGGGGATACCTCCCGAGGAAATGGTCTTCTGATCTCCATCACCCTCATTGGTGAGGCAGAGGAGGGTGCAATCATCTATCGCGAGGGGGCCAGGAAGGGAGATCTGATCTTCGTGACCGGTAGCCTGGGGGATGCTGCTCTGGGCCTGGAGATGCTCAAACAAGGGAAGCGGGATGGAGGACCGGTGCAAAGACACCTCGCCCCTTTACCACGGGTCAAGGAGGGACAAGCGATCGCTCGGCAAAGCTTGGCCACAGCCATGATCGATATCAGTGACGGTCTCGTGGCTGATCTGGGGCACATCGTTGAGACGAGCAAGGTGGGTGCAAAGATCTGGCTCTCACGCCTGCCCATCTCTGAGGAATACCGTAAAGAGGTTGAAGGGTACAGCACCGATCCCTATGCGCTTGCCCTCAGCGGAGGGGAGGACTACGAGCTGCTCTTCACCTCCGCGCCGGAAAAAGAGCGGGCCGTGGGTAAGCTGGCCGAGGAGCTGGGCATCCCCATCCAAGCTATAGGGGAGGTCGTAGATGCCTCGGCAGGGGTTAGGGTCATAGAGGAGGGGGGGAAGGAATACCCTCTCAAGCAAAAGGGGCATGATCACTTTAGATAGGGAGGGGGGAATGGAACGCACCTTTATTAAAGAGATACGCGAGAATGATCTCGTTGAGGGGGTCTTCTGGGTCAAGGAGAAGTCGATGCCCGTCTCACGAAGTGGGGCCCCCTATCTCAGGGTGAGGCTCGCGGACCGCACCGGGGAGATCGAGGGTAGGGTCTGGGACGGGGTCGAGGAGTTCGCCGACCTCTTCGTGCGGGATGACTTCATCCGGATCAAGGCCCAGGCCAACTCGTATCAGGACAGGGTCCAGTTGAACATCAAGTCCATCAAAAAGGTCGGGGAGGCAGAGGTCTCGCTCGATGAATTCCTTCCCTCATCCTCCAGGGACCCTGAGGAGATGCTGGCCGAGCTTGCCGAGATCAGCCAGGGCATCGAGAACGATCATCTCAAAAAACTGGTCATGGCCTTTTTGGGTAACAAGGAGTTTACCCTTCTCTTCAAGCGGGCACCAGGGGCCAAGAGGCTGCACCACAGCTTTCTGGGGGGGCTTCTCGAGCACACCCTCTCCGTGGTCCATCTCATCCAGAAGATCAAGGGGTACTACGAGGGGATCAACCACGACCTGCTGCTGGCAGGCGGGGTCCTGCACGACATCGGCAAGGTCTATGAGCTCTCCTACGAGCGTTCCTTCGACTACACCGACGTCGGCAGACTCGTGGGGCATATCGTCATGGGGGTGGAGATGGTGGATAAGGAGATCGCCCAAATCGAGGGGTTCCCCCCGGAGCTCGCTATGCTGATGAAGCACCTGTTGTTGAGCCACCACGGACAATACGAGTGGGGATCGCCGACCAGACCCATGACCCTGGAGGCGCAGATCCTTCACCACCTCGACGACCTCGACGCCAAGGTCAAGGGGATACAGGAGTTTATACAAAAGGCGGAGCAGGGTGCAACCTGGACCGACTACCACCGGATGTTCGAGAGGTTCTTTTATATAGGGGAGGTGGAGGAAGGGTGATAGTAAAGAACCGTACGGTGGCTCATGGAAAAGAATAGAGGAACTTGATATACTCAACCGACGGCTCAGGAAAATAATATGAAAAGTTGGTCTGAACTGACTGCAAAGGCAGTCGCCCACTACTGGCAAACGCGGACTGCCCAGAGAAGGAAACAGGAGCAGACCGGAAAGGCGGATCAAGGGCTGCGCAGCGCCGTGACCGGTGGTGCGCAGATGGACGGTTTTATCGACCTCTTTACCGAACTTGTTACTGACGCCGGCATCCCTAAGCAATATATATTCAGGAAGAAGGCCGTAGAACTGCCGGGCTTCTTCAGACCCACCAAGGAATGGGACCTTCTTATTGTCCGCGATAGGACATTGATAGCTGCCATTGAAGCCAAATCCCAAGTCGGTCCTTCTTTCGGCAACAACTTCAACAACCGTACGGAAGAGGCAATGGGCAGTGCTCTTGATCTCTGGACGGCCTTCCGCGAGCGGGCATACCTCGAAAGCCCGCAGCCTTTTCTGGGCTATTTCTTCATGTTGGAGGACTGCGAGGCATCAAACCGCCCTGTCAATGTCCAGGAACCTCATTTCAAGGTCTTTCCCGAGTTCGTCGGCGCTTCGTATATGCGCCGCTATGAACTCTTCTGCCGCAAGCTCGTTTTGGAGCGTCACTATACTGCCTCAGCCTTCATCACCTCGTCCGGTCAGGACGGCCTTAATGGTGCGTTCAAGACCCCGGCAGATGATCTGTCAATCGAGCGTTTTGCAAAGATCCTTAGCGCACACGTGACGACCTTTGTGTGAGACTATGCAGTCAACGTTCCATAGACTTATCAATGCTGATGCACGGGACTTGTCGTTCCTGGAAGACGAGTCGGTGCATCTCGTTGTCACATCCCCGCCGTATTGGAACCTCAAGCGGTATAACGAAAACCCGCACCAGCTCGGCCACATTCAGGACTATGAAGCATTCCTTGCTGAATTGGAGAAGGTCTGGCAACATATATTTCGTGTTCTCGTTCCAGGCGGACGATTGGTCTGCGTTGTGGGTGATGTCTGTGTCGCACGGAGAAATTTCGGGCGGCACCTTGTATTCCCACTGCATGCCGACATCTGCGTCATCTGTCGCCGTATCGGTTTTGACAATCTTAATCCCATCGTGTGGCACAAAATTGCCAATGCCTCATACGAGGTTGCAAATGGGTCTAAATTCCTTGGCAAACCATACGAGCCGAACGCCATCATCAAGAATGATATGGAATTCATCCTCATGCAGAGGAAACCGGGTGGATATCGAAAGCCGACAAACGCACAGCGCAAGGCGAGCAAATTGTCCAAGGAGGAATTTGATCGCTGGTTCCAGCAGATATGGAACATCACGGGGGCCTCAACCAAACAGCACCCGGCGCCGTTTCCTTTGGAATTGGCCAGCAGGCTGGTGCGGATGTTTTCGTTCGCCGAAGATACGGTGCTTGACCCCTTTTGCGGGACAGGCACCACCATGGTTGCGGCCTTGCGGACTGGGCGCAACAGTATCGGGGTTGAGATAGATTCTGAATATTGTCGTATGGCGTCTCGCTATCTCAAGGCTGAAAATACAAATTTGTTCTCAAGCGCCACGCTGCGCTTTGAAAAGGCCGCCACAGAAGGAGCATGCCTTGTTAAGGAAGACCAGGCCCTGTATGAAGTCAGACCGGCAAAGAAGAAATTGAGATAGGTCAGCGGGATACAGGAATTTATGGACAAGGTGGAGCAGGGCGCAACCTGGACCGACTACCACCGGATGTTTGAGAGGTTCTTTTATATTGGGGAGGGGGAGGAAGGGTAGGGATAAATATTTAAAATAAGAATATAATCGAGAGGCTTTTTAATTATAAGTTAGGTCTATTTTTATAAATGGGGAGTAAAAAATATAAAGGAAAGCCATGTGTTTATTGTGTTGATGGGGTTTCTAGCGATGGAGAGCATATTATATCGCGGGAGTTTTTCCCACCAACGTATAGGGGTAACCTTCCAAAGGCCCCGGCTTGTAGACCATGCAATGATCGGAAGTCTAAATTAGAGCACTATCTTACAACAGTTCTGCCGTTTTCATCGGATCACGAAACAGCTTTAAAAGCACAGACCGATAAGATAGCGCAACGCCTTTATAAAAACATAGCCCTTAAGAACGAATTGCGGTCAGGAATTATCCCTGTCTTGATGAAAACAAAAAATGGATCACTAGAAGATACAATTTCATTACCATTTCAACCAGAAAAACTTACAGAATATTGCAAGTACATCGTACGAGGACTTGTGTGGTATGAGTGGAATGTTATTATTCCAAAGGATTATATTGTGGAGGTTATGCCGTTCTGGCAACATAGTTCTGGCTTGTTTCGTGACTTTGTACTAAGCTTGAGTCCAGATTTGCAAAGACATAAAATATTAGCAAAAGGTGGATTTGAATACACTTGTACTCGTAACAGAGATGATGCTGCATTTAGCGCTTGGCAACTAAAATTTTATGAAAACATGCTGATTGCAGCACAGTTAACTGAAGATAAGTTGGAGTGCATCGAGCTCTGTGCATTAACTGGTCCTCCAACTATCCGCCCAATTATAGAGCGTTTGACAGGTAATAGCGAGGAAACCTAATCAAGCTTTTGCGCCCGATGACTTAGAGCTGTGGCTGAAAAGCAGCGTTATAAGGAGGGATAAATGCAGAAAAAAGATATCGCTATAATCGCTGTGAGGCTGCTGGCACTTTACATTATTCTGGTGACTGTATATAACCTGCCGGATTACTTGGGGGTGATGGGATTGAATCTCGACCATGATGCCTTGGGCAGGGCATTCTTGATAACTCACATTATTGGAGCAGTTATAAAATTTATCATTGGTATTGCCCTTTGGTATTACTCGCCATCCTTGGCGAATTTAATAACAAAAAATCTGCCTGAATCTTCTCCGTCTAAAAAAGAATTTACTCTTGCTCGTGTTCAAGTTGTTACGGTTTCATTGGTTGGCCTATTTATCCTATCTTCAGCCATTCCCGCGTTTTTAGAAGTGATTATCTCTTATATATTTCCTGCAGCAAATCCCAATTACATTCGCTCACTAGATATAGCGGGTAACATGAAAGTGGAAATACCTGTTACCACCGTGATAACGGTTGCTCTTAAACTGGGGTTCGGTTTTTGGTTTTTATTGGGTGCTAACGGCATTGTTACAGTTATTAGGGAGATTTGGGCAAAAGGGAAATCCATATAACAAAACGCTCAAGAGGGAAAAGCTAACCGCTGTCGGTGACCTTTACGTTAGGTTGCCGAGTACATGTGGTATCATGACGTTAAAGAAAGTCTTGGGGGAGGTACCTATGAATCAGGAAGAAGATGATCTCTTCGAGAAAATACCATCAGAAGAGGAAGACAAAGATACCGGAGTGCCAATCTACAAGATCAATTCCTATCCTTCCGATCCAACGTTGGAACTTCTGTATACAAGATGGAAAAGAGAAGAAATCAATATCCCGGACTTCCAACGCGGGTGGGTTTGGAAACCAACCCAAGCTAGCCGATTAGTCGAATCTTTTCTCCTAGGTCTCCCCGTACCAAGCATTTTCGTCTACAAAGAGCCTTCCCAAAGGCAGCTTGTCATAGACGGACAACAAAGGCTTCGTACAATCTGGGGCTTCTTTGAAGGCAAGCTTCCTGACGGCACCAACTTCTATCTTAGAGGAGTAAGCCCTGAGTGGGAGGGAAAGTACTATCATACTCTCTCAGAATCAGATCAAATTCGTTTCAGAGATTCCGTTCTACGACAGGTGATTGTTGAACAAACTGACCCAAAGGATACAACAAGCATCTATCACATCTACGAACGCTTGAATACTGGCGGTACTGGTCTCGTGCCTCAAGAGATTCGCAACAGTACATACCATGGACCTTTCAATGACTTGTTGCTAGAGCTAAATAAAAACCCTATGTGGAGAGCTATCTTTGGCAAAAGTCAACCAGATTCAAGAATGCGAGACGTAGAACTTATTGTAAGATTCTTCGCTCTATTCGACGATTCTTATCCATACACCAAGCCAATGAAGCAATTCCTTAACACATTCATGGGTCTACACCAGCAAGATATCAGTCGTGATCCTTATGAAACCGTTTTCCTCACGACCATCAAAAAGGTACATGATTCTCTTGGCAAAAAACCATTTCATGTCAAGCGTGGTATCAATGTCGCCGCGTTTGATTCTGTAATGGTTGCTTTCGCTCGTTCAACCTTAGTGCCCAGCGATGTTTCTTTGAGATATGAGCAATTGAAGGCAAATCCTAGCTACGCTGAAACTATAAGTTCAGCTACCACAGATGAATTGTCAGTGAGAAGGCGAATCCAGCTCGCACAGGAGATTCTGTTCAAGTGATCTCTAAAGATCCATATGTTGCTGGCAGGTGCAGTGAACTAGATATCCTCATTTCTGATGCCTTGAGTTGGGCAGACGATGATTCAAAGCTTGCTGCACACCTAGCAGCATACATTTCAGTACTAATTGTGGGAGTATTTGAAGACTGTATTGAGCATCTCATTGGCAGCCGAGCGAAGAAAACCGAAGACCACGAGATTCATAATTACATTGTGAGAGTAACCTCTCAGCGCTTCAGAAATCCCAGTTATGCAAAGATCGCTGAAATGCTTAAGGACTTCAGCCAAGCATACCAGCAAACCTTCAAAAGCACTATTGCTCCCAACGGCAATGAGGCTGATGCATTACAGAGCCTTGTGGATAACAAGAACGCACTTGCTCATGCTGGTACAGCAAAGCTTAACCTGACACTCGATGATGTCAGCATCTACTATCGTCAGTCATTGCCTATTTTGCAAACTCTGGAACAAATACTTACCTAGTCTCTACTTTGACATCCTTGTTTAGAAGGAAAGAAGGGGACGATTTTTATATTTGGGTAGTGGGGTGGGATCAGGTCTATTTTGTTGATATCAAATATAAAGCCGCCACTTGTTTCTCTGTTCAAATCCTTTCTGCGATTGGGGCTTACGGCATTCGGTGGCCCTTCTATGGTAGCCTACATTCGCACGATGGCAGTAGAACGGAAACAGTGGCTCGATGAAGGGTCTTTTCGTGATGGCGTGGCCCTGTGTCAAACGATACCGGGGGCAACGGCCATGCAGACGGCGGCATATGTCGGTTTGAGGGCGCGGGGAGTCGGCGGCGCTATAGTAAGTTTTGTTGGTTTTGGCCTTCCTGCCTTTATTCTTATGCTTACGTTCTCAGCCCTTTACACCTACACGCATACTGTACCCGCAGTGATTTCTGCGTTTAGTGGTCTTCAGGCTATCATCGTAGCTATCATCGCCAACGCCACAGTCTCATTTGGTAAAACGACGTTGAAAAATTGGGGCACTATAGTTATTGCTGTGGTTGCTGCAGTCTTGTTCGGAATAGGAGTGAACCCGCTTATTGTTATCGCGGCAGCAGCCTTGTTTGGTCTTGTGTTGATGAAGGGACAGAATGCCTTTCATTCGGCTGGTGCGCCAACACAACAGCCACTGTCGATGAAACCCTTTGCGTTGTTTTTGACATTTGTTGTCGCTGTCTTTATCCTGCTTTTGCTTATACAACGCCAGTTATTTGACCTGGCTATACTCATGTTCAGGATAGACTTGTTTGCGTTCGGCGGCGGGTTTGCTTCTGTCCCCCTTATGTTCCATGAGATTGTTCAGGTCCGCCATTGGATGGATAGCTCAACTTTTTTGAACGGCATTGCCCTCGGACAGGTTACACCAGGCCCTATTGTCATCACCGCAACTTTCGTAGGTTACATGCTGTATGGGCTGCCCGGGGGATTGGCAGCTACTTTCGGCGTATTTTCACCTTCTTGTCTCATGGTTATCGGAGTCGTACCATATTTTGACCGCCTCCGCGCGTCATTGTATTTCAATAGGGCGATGAGCGGCATACTCTCTTCATTTGTCGGACTTCTTTTGACTGTTACCGTGCGTTTTGCTTCACCTGTGCAGTGGGATTTCCCGCATGTACTGTTTGCTTGTGCGGCACTCGTTGCCCTGCTCTTGAAAGTGGATATTTTGTGGGTGGTTTTGATAGGGACGGCCCTTTCAGTAGTCGTGCTGTAGAATCCTTGAGGCCGGGCCGCGCATCTCGTTGAAAGGAGAAGGGGCAGGCCTCGTTTGTTGACATTCAGATGGTCTGACGTCAGAAGCAATCAAGGGGGAGTTTCGTCATGGCAAGGCTTTCATTGACGCGCAGGTTGCTAAAAATCTTTCATCCTGAAGGCATCCCATGGATAGGGACCGTATTTTATAATGCGTTATCGGCAACCACTCTATTCCAACGCAATTACGATGTGGTAGCCCAGGACATTCTGAGCTATGGCTCAGAGGGAAGCATCTTGGACATCGGTACAGGACCAGGATGGTTGCTGGTCAAACTTCATCAACAAGCCCCGCGACTGCGGATAATTGGCCTTGATACCTCCGCCTCCATGGTTGCCAAGGCCCGGAAGAATATGGTTGCCGCCGGACTTTCTGAGGAGATTGAGGTTAAAGAGGGTAATGCAAGCCAACTGTCCTTTGCCGATAACACCTTTGAGACAGTCGTGAGTACAGGGTCCATTCATCATTGGAAAGACCCGATTGGCGGGTTGAATGAGGTTTATCGCGTGCTGAAGAAGGGGGGCAATGCCCTGCTGTACGACATCGTGAGTGATACTCCAAAGCCGGTCTTAAAGGAGATGGCTCGCGGATATGGGAGACTCAAGATGATGCTGTTGTGGTTACATGCTTTTGAAGAGCCCTTCTATAGCCATAAGGCTTTTGAAATGCTCGCTCAACCTTCGCTGTTTAAGGCAGGCCGAACTCGGTTTGTGGGGGTCTTGTGCTGTCTAATACTCAGGAAGGGAGGCGGAGATGCATAGGGGAGCGGCGTTCTTTTGCAAAGGGTCTTGTCCTGGGGCAAGGTTGCTCGCACGCTGCCCATTGATGAATTTCATTCTCATGACCTGGAAGGAAGAGATGGGCGCAAATCTTTATTCTTGACAATTTTGGTCTAAAAAGTTAACTACTCATTGCAGCGGTACCTTCAAAAAGTTTGGGGACGGTCCTTAGTGTAGAAAAAATTTTTAAGCGAGTAAACGAAAATGGTACGAGGAGGATAAGGCAATGAATGCAAAACGGATTGTGATCGCGGGAGTTGTGATTTGGATCGTGGATTTGGTAGTCGTTTTTTTGACGTGCGGGTGGCTGTTTAAATGGGTCTATCAGCTGCCGCCGAATATCTGGCTAGATCCGGCAGCCATGATGAGTACCTGCAACTTGATCGGAGCCAATGTCATCGGGATTATCCGGGCGATACTCTTTGCCCTGGTGTTTGCCATCATCTACAAAGGCATACCCGGCAAGGGGGTCAATAAGGGGATGATCTATGGCATTCTTGTATGGATCGTGGGGGCGCTAACAGGGATGGCATCGATGCCCTTCTATATGACCATTGCGACCACGGTGGTTGTCTACTGGACCATCCAGGCCCTGGTCCTTAGTGTCATCAACGGCGCCATCGTCGGTGCCCTGTATAAGGAGAAAAAGAAGCGGCGCCGCTAAGTTTGTGCATTGAAAGAAGAACATCTTGAAGAAAATACTGAAGTGGGGAATAGCTTGTTGCGGGCTTCTCATGCTCGCTCTCGCGCTGATGATTGCCTTAGGCGGTGGTGCTTCACCGCCGCCTATGCGCTCCATCATCGATGTCGCTGCAGCTGTTGATCGGAGTGATCAGCCGCCCATCTCGCGTTTTAGCGCCAGGGACGGCCTGCAACTGGCGTATCGCGCGTATCCCGCCTCGCCGGACAAGATCGCGATCCTCATCCACGGCTCGTCGGGGAGCAGTGCGAGTATGCATACGGCGGGTAGGGCCTTAAGCAAAGGTGGGATCACGGCCTATGCACTCGATATGCGCGGACACGGCGAGTCCGGTATGCGGGGGGATATTCGCTACATCGGACAACTGGAAGATGATCTGGCCGACTTTGTAGCGTATCTGCGTAAAACGTACCCGAAGGCCCCGATCACGCTGATCGGGCATTCCTTGGGAGGCGGGTTCGTACTGCGTGTTGCCGCAAGCCCGATTAACCACCTTTTCAGCCGGTATATATTGATGGCCCCCTATCTTCGCTTTGATGCCTTGACGAGCCGCGGGGTGGACAGCGGAGGATGGAATAAGCCCTTTATCCCGCGCATTATCGGCCTCCATATTCTCCACAGCCTCGACATCGATTGGTTTTCGGGGTTGCCGGTAATAGCATTTGCTCTTCCTGAAGGTGCGTACGGTACGAGGACTTACTCCTACCGCCTCTTTGCCAACTTCGGCCCGGATTACGATTACCTCGGAGATTTTCGCCGCAGCAACGCGTTGATCATGGTGCTCGTCGGCAAAGACGACGAGATCTTTATCGCGGACAAATACGAGAAGGCGCTCGAGCCTGTTAACCAATATGTGCGCATTAAAGTCATTCCGGGCCTTGGGCATATGGCCATGGTGAGTGATCCGACTGCGCTCACAGCGCTGGTCAAGGCGTGCACAATTGAGCAACCGCGTACCTAAATATCCAAAGGTTGAAAGCCGCATAGGTCATAGGCCGCTCATGTGAGACTTTAGCTAAGTGAGATCAGCACAGATCGAGATAAAGAGGGAGCATGGACTGGGAAGGGCTTACAAAAGAGCAGATTCAACTGGGATTGCCGCTGCTTATTATCAAAGGATCGAAGGGGTTTTTGGGGTGTGGGTATATCAATGTGGAGGCGTGCAACAAAACAGGTGAGGCATGTGCCATTGTTACAGGGGTTAAGTCCCATAATGACATGCCGGGTGCTGAGATCAAGGCAGTATCTCACGGGGCACAGAAGCTCGGCGTACGGATCGGCATGAAGGGGGAACAAGCCTTAGAGATCTTCCGGTAAACGAGACGCCACCATACGTGCGCGGCCTGATGATCGATCCCCGGTAAAGAAAAAATGCCGATCAAACGGACATCCATCTTTATTTTTCCCATCCTCTCCACCTTATTCTGTTTCTCCATGTTCTACCGCGTCACCAACGCCATTATTGCGCCTGATCTCGTCAGGGCATTCAACCTTGATGCCGAGAGATTGGGCATGCTCGGAAGCGCCTTCTTTTATACCTTTGCCCTGTTCCAGATACCTATGGGGGTACTCCTCGACAGGATAGGACCCCGCAAGGTCATCTCTTTTTTCGTCCTGGTAGGCGCCTCGGGGGCCTTTGTCTTTGCATCCGCAGGAAGCTTCTACACCGCCGTTGTGGGAAGGGCATTGCTCGGCATCGGCATGGCATCGGTTCTCATGGGGAGCCTCAAGGTCTTTGTCACGAGATATTCTCCAAAGAAGTTTGCCACGCTCTCCGGGACCATTATCTCCATTGGGACTCTCGGGACTATCCTGGCCACGTCCCCGCTGGCATACCTGAACTCGACAATCGGTTGGAGGGCCACGCTTATCTATTGCGGGATCATCACGGTTGCCCTCGCCGTCCTGATCTTTTTGGTATTGGAAGAAAAGGATAATGGTGAGCGCCCAGAGGCTTTGTTAGCCTCCTCACCGCAGCAGAACATAGGGGTTGTCAGATCGGCAAAACTGGTCTTAGGCACCCTTTCCTTCTGGCAGATAGGCTCACTAGCATTTTTCAGATACGGCACATTCGTGGCCTTGCAGGGGGTATGGTTTGGCCCCTACCTCATAAACATCAAAAGGTTTACCCCGCTTATGGCAGGGAA
>Ga0154625_1015_pt11 | contig 13294 bp, 15 predicted proteins | sample Rifle2008BG13ft_FD_116054 | JGI IMG/M metagenome (GOLD analysis project Ga0154625, IMG submission 116054) | Deltaproteobacteria bacterium RBG_13_52_11 | reverse complement strand
TTTTTACATTTTTTATTCTGATTGCGATCATCTACCTTCTTAAGAGGTTTGAGTTTTCCCGCTTGGCATTTTTCTATTTTTTGGTGATCAGTTTCTTGGGGCTCATTTCGGTGCGATTTTTTGCTCGCAAGACGCTGATGATGCTGCGTAGCAGAGGATATAATCAGCGGTTTGCCCTCATTGCTGGGGCAGGTAAGCTTGGCCAGAAAATTTTGCAAAACATCGAACACTATCCTGAAATGGGAATACAGGTTATAGGTTTTTTAACGCGTCACGGAGAGGAGGTCGGGAAAAAGATCAGAGATATTCCTATCCTTGGAGCATATGAAGACATTGATAGGATCCTTGGCGAGAGGAAGATTGACATCTTTTTTATTGCCTTAAGCATTAATGAATACCACTATTTCGAAGGCCTCATCAAAAACATTCGGGGGGATTTATCAGAGATTAAAGTGGTGCCGGGGTCCTATGAATTTCTGGGGTTAAGAGGCGGGATGGATGCGTTGGGCGACCTTCCCATCATGAGCCTTCAGGGTTCACCCCTCTATGGTTGGGATAGTGTCTTTAAGAGGAGCTTTGATCTAATGGTAGGAACCCTTATATTGATAGCGACGTTTCCCATACTATTAGGCATCAGCCTTGCAATCAAATTAACCTCATCAGGTCCAATCATCTACAGGCAAGATCGGATTGGAATGGATGGGCATCGTTTTCAAATGTTGAAGTTTCGAACGATGAAGGTGGGTGCCGAAAAGGAGACAGGTCCTGTTTGGGCTAAAGAAAATGACCACCGGCGAACAAAGATTGGCTCTTTTTTAAGAAGGACGAGCCTTGATGAGCTTCCCCAATTGTTCAACGTGCTCAAAGGAGAGATGAGCCTGGTTGGCCCCCGGCCGGAAAGGCCCGATTTTGTCAAAGAATTCACGAATCGAATACCTCTGTATATGCTTCGGCATAAGACCAAGGCAGGGATGACCGGCTGGGCCCAGGTCAACGGATGGAGGGGAAGTACCTCCCTGGAGAAACGGATTGAACATGACCTCTATTATATTCAGAATTGGTCGATTGGTTTTGATCTGAGGATCCTGCTTATGACCCTCTGGAGGGGTTTCTTCAGTAAATCGGCCTATTAAATAGCCGGATTCAAGGAGCACGTGCAACCATTTCGTTAAAGACCTCATGGGGGGGGTATGGTTCAGCGATTGTCTTTGCCCTGGGGCTGTCTTTCTGCACCCTGCTTTCTTTCTCTTTGGAGTTTATCCAGGGAGGCAGGCAGCGGGACTGAAGCCAAGGGTGCGAAATAGATCAGAATAGCGCTGTTTCCTATAGACTGCTTGAATGATGTCGTATTATGATCTATAATAAAGATATCAAAATATGCAGTTTGGAGATGATATCATGAAGCAAAACGTCACCTTGACCCTGCGTCTCCCCCCTGAACTCTATCAAGAGGCCAAGAGGGTTGCCCAAGAAGAAGGGGAGTCTTTTAGCGCTTTTTTTCGGAGGCTTCTGGCGGATGAGCTGCGTAAGGTGGAAGAGAAGAAGTTGTTTAACTCATTCTCCATGGTTGCTGAGCATACAGAGGAGGCAGATGTTGATTATGCCTTTCAGGCCCAGAGAGAGGTAATTTTGGAAAATGAGTAAGGATCCCCAACGAGGTGAACTTTGGTGGGTTGATTGGTCTCCGGGGAGGGGTTCTGAGCAGCAGGGTACTCGCCCAGCCCTCGTGATCCAAACTGATGCGGCAAATTTAAATCCTCGGTATCCCAACATCATCGTTGTGGCCGTCAGCACCAAGGGGAAACCCGTTCCATTCCATGTCGCAGTGAAACCTACAATTCAAAATGGGCTTGGAGAGTTATCCTATATTAAATGTGAACAGATTCTCACCATCTCTAAGAAACGTTTAACGCGCAAAATCGGAATCCTGGAAACGGAGTTCCTCCAGCAGGTGGGAAAGGCCATCACCTTGGTTCTCAATGTTTGAGCAAGATTCCTTTAGCTTTATGTGAGAAATTTGTTCGAGCAGCGATAGGGGTTTTTTAGATGAATAACTGTGTGCTTGTCACCGGAGGGGCGGGTTACATAGGGAGCCATGTGGTGAAGGAATTAAGGAGACAGGGCTATCAGCCGCTGGTCTACGATAACCTCTCCGCAGGCCATCGGTGGGCAATTAGAGAGGATGAGCTGATAGAGGGAGACTTAGGAAATAAAAGACATGTGGAGGAAATTCTGCGTAAGGAAAAACCTCTGGCAGTAATACACTGTGCCGGTAGCATAGTCGTAAGCGAATCGGTAGAAAGACCAGAGTTCTATTTTCGCAATAACGTTATCAATACTTTTAACCTCTTGGAGGCGATGCTGGCATGTGACGTGAAATCATTTATCTTCTCCTCCAGCGCAGCTGTTTATGGCAAGCCGCACCAGGTCCCCATCCCCGAAGATCATCCATTGAGCCCGGTAAACCCCTATGGGGAGAGTAAGGTCTTCGTGGAGAAGGCCTTACGATGGTATGAGGAGGCCCATAGCCTCAGGTATATTTCGTTGAGATACTTTAATGCGGCAGGGGCCGATCCCGAGGGTGAGCTTGGTGAAGCACATAATCCGGAGACGCATCTCATTCCTCTTATCTTAGCAGTGGCTGCTGGCAAGAGGCCTTTTGTCGAGATCTATGGCACTGATTATGATACCCCAGATGGCACCTGTATCAGGGATTACATCCACGTCATTGATCTGGCGCAGGCCCATATCCTGTCCCTGGGGGCCCTCTTGAATGGCACTACAAGTCGTGTTTACAACCTGGGAAATCAAAGGGGGTTCTCGGTGAGGGAGGTGGTGGATTGTGCCCATATGGTTACGGGCCACTCGATTCCTGTACGAGAATCTTCACGAAGACAGGGAGACCCTCCCGTGTTGGTGGCCAGCTCAGAGAGGATTAAAAAAGAGTTGGGCTGGAAGCCCCACTATGGTGATCTCAAGACAATCCTGGAGACGGCATGGGGGTGGATGAAAGAGGGGAAGCGTCGATAATGGGAAACAAGGGAGGGTCTCCCAGACTTGATGTAAAAAAAGAGGACAGGAAGAATCTAATAATCCTGCTCTCCTTTGGCCTTTTATTGCGGCTCTACGCCTTCTCCCAAATCTATATGATCGCCAACGATGGCGCCTTCCAGTATATACCCGTGGCCAAGCTCTTTTATCACGGTGAGTATCTTCAGGCCCTGCTCCAGCCCCAGCTTCCGTTATATCCCTTTTTGATTTCCGTCCTTTCCCATATAACGGGCAACTTCGAACTTTCCGGTCAGTTGATCTCCATCATCTTCAGCCTCTTGGCCGTATTCCCCCTGTATTTGATCGGGCGGTTCCTCTTCGGCCCAAGAGCAGGTTTCTGGGCTACGATATTGTACCTCATCAATCCCCTGATGCTGCATTGTTCAGTGGATGTATTGAAAGAAGGGGTGCTGATTTTTTTATTCTTCTCCTCGGTCTATTGCTCCTTGAGGTTTTTACAGGAGGGGAGCGGGCGATGGCTGATCTGGACGGTCGTCTTCGCTGCAGGAGGGGCCCTGGTCAGCATGATCGCCCTGGTGATGCTGGTGGTCATGGGGGTGTGGTTGTGGTATGGGGTCCTCCGTGGAAGGGTGAGGGAGAGAGAGTTGGCATATCGGTATCTCTGGGTGGTCATTGCGGTTGCCGGCACTATCTTGATCTTCCTTATACCGGGCATCCTTGGCTGGGAATTCTTGATCACAAAAAAACCCTATAAGGTTGTAGAAGGTATTTTGCAGCGATGGTTCGTATATGACTGGCCAGGCCTGGCTCAGATTGGAGAACGCTGCCTTTATATTGTCGATCGATTCATAGAAAAGACATACTATCTGCCCCTTCCCCTCGCCCTCTTCGGTCTCTGGTGGAGGGTGAAGGCCGGAGAATTCAGCGCTGAGGAGAGGTACCTTGCCCTTTTGATAGGGGTGCTTATCGTCATCTTTTTCCCTTTTTTATATGCATCGGGGAGATGGCACCTCCCTGCGATCTTCCTGTTGTATCTCTGGGCCGGGTTTGGCTTTGCGAAGATCCTGGAGCTCATTGATAGGAGGTTCACGAAATATCGCAGGCTCGCGCCCATTATACTCATTAGCATCCTCCTCGGGTCAATGTCTTCCTTTTCCCTGCAACCCCAAAGGCTTGATAAGGTCGGCTACAAGGAGGTGGGGCTGTGGTTACGGGGACAGGCTCCTTCGCCGTCTCTGATATTGACCGACGACCCCCGGGTTGCCTACTATGCAGGGGGGGAGTATGTACTTATTCCACCCAAGGCTGCCCCCGAGGAGATCGTTGAAAAGGGAACGAAGGAAAGAGCAGATTATCTGGTCATAGAGGTGAAGGGAACGAGGGGCTCAGGGGCCTTTGCCCTTTTTGAGAAAAAGGGAGAGCTGGAACTCGTCCTCCGCCATCCCTACGGAAAGAAGGGGAGGACTATCTACGTCTATAAGATGAAAAAGTAGAGAGGCCCTTCTCAAAGGGCCTCATAGGATTCTGCCGCTATTTATACCTTGCTGAACACCAGACAGACGTTGTTTCCCCCAAAGGCGAAGGAGTTGGAGATGGCGATGCTGATCTCTTTTTTCCTGGCCTCATGGGGGGTGTAGTCGAGGTCGCACTCCGGATCGGGGGTGGCGTAGTTGATGGTGGGGGGGATAATTCCTTCGTGGAGGGAGAGGAGGGTAGCGACTGCTGCGATCCCCCCTGCTGATCCTAAACAGTGTCCGATCATCGACTTGATGGCGCTGATGGGGATCTCATAGGCCCTCTTGCCGAAGGCCTTCTTGATTCCCCTCGTCTCCACCACGTCGTTCAGCGGGGTCGCTGTCCCATGGGCGTTGATGTAATCTACTTCTTCAGGGGCGATCCCCGCATCCGCCAGGGCCAGTCTGATGGACCTGGCGATCCCTTCTCCTGAGGGTTCGGGGGCCGTGAGGTGGTGCGCCTCGGCGCAGATGCCGTAACCCAAGACCTCACCCCATATCCGCGCGCCCCGTGCCCGGGCATGCGCCAGCTCCTCCAGAATGAGGATTCCCGCCCCTTCTCCTAAGGAGAGGCCCTGTCTGTTCTTGTCAAAAGGCCGGCACCCTTCCGAATCAATGGCCCTGAGGCTATTGAAGCCGGCATAAGTCACCTCACAGAGGGAATCGCTCCCTCCCGAGATCATCAGCTCTGCTGCCCCTGAGGTAATGGCGTCGTAGGCAAAGGCGATGGCCGCAGAGCTGGAGGAGCACACGGTAGCTGTGGTAGTTCGAGGGCCGAGCAGATCGAACTCCTGCGCTATATGGTCTGTGGTGGCGGCAAGGGAAAAAGAAAGGAGCAAGCTCGGGGAGGGCCTTTTGGAGGCATGGGTGTATATGGCTCGGAAGTACTTTTCCACCGAGAAAATCCCTCCCGAATCCGCTCCTAAGATGATCCCAAATCGCTCCCGATCTATTTCCCCCTGATCGAGACGTGAGCTATTCATCGCCTCCCGGGCGGCGATGATCCCGAATTGATCACAGCGGGACAACCTCCGCAAATCCCTCAGGGTGAAATGACTCTCTGGTGATAGCCCATCTACCTCGCCGCCATTGTGGCTGCGATATGCTGAGGTGTCAAAGATGGTTATGGGTCTGATTCCACAACGCCCCTCTTTCAGGGATCGCCAGAAGGTGGGAAGGTCATTCCCTACGGCGCTTACCACCCCCATATCGGTGACTACCACTCGCCTCTTGTGCACGGTTCAGACCTCCCACCGGACCACTTTGAGAGAGAGAAAAACATTGACGGTTCTTTTGCTCCTGTATTCGCCCATACTTTCTTACCGCCTCATCGGTTCTATAATATCGACGCCAGGAGGAAGACGGAATTCAAAGGAGGAGTCCGGGATCCCGGAGTTTATCCTGATGTTGTGGTAGTTGATAATGGTGCGATCACCATTCTTTTCCACCAACTCCACTCTCTTCGGCATCCACTGTGATGTATCAATGGAAATTCTGATCTCCTGGAAGATCGCAAGATCCTCTGCGGGATCTATGCCCAGTACCACTTCTTCTGTCTTCTCTTCCTGCAGCCATATCTTCTTCCCCAAGGTCTCGATGGGGTTTTGGATAAAGAGAAGCCATTTTGTCAGGGCAGGGTTGCCAGCCACCTGATAGCGCTGGGCCACCTTCTCATCCGGGAAATAGATCAGAAGGATACCCTTATTCAAGACCGTGACGTTAGGATAAGGGGGATACATCTCCACCCAAATCTGGTTTGGCTTTTTGAATCGCATCCGCCCACGCGAAACCACCGGTTCATTGGAGAGCGAGGCAACCTTTACCTGTTTGATGTCGGCAGTGAAGTCTTCGATGGCGTCCTGGGTCTTTTTGAATCGATCCAATAGAGAAGCCAGATCTCTGGTCTCCTGCTGGGCCCAGGAAGGGGTTCCCAAGGAGGCTAAGGAGAGGAGAAGAAAGAAGAGGATAGAGGAAAGGCCTTTTCTCACTGTTCTACCTTTCTGGCAATAGTTGTCTTGCTCACCCCTGGCAGCATGATTCTCCCCCCTGACAGATGATAGAGCATTTCCGCCAGGTTTCCGAAGGTGATCCCTGACAATTGGCCCGCCAGGCTGGAGGGGGTAGTGAAGCCCCCGACAACGGTCTCGATCTTTGTAAAACCCACTTTTTCCAAGGCTCTGTGCATGGACGTGGGTGAAAAGTCGCAGAGATGAAAGGGGAGGTGGTATAGGTTATTATTTAGCCTCATGAAGGAGAGGATATCTTTTATCGGGGTGGTATGGGGATAGCGCAGCAAGAGCATCCCCCCAGGCCGCACTATCCTGTGTACTTCTCTGAGGAAGGCCAGGGGATCAGGGAGGTGCTCAATGACATAAAAAGCGGTAACCACGTCAAACGCCCTTTCAGGGAAAGAAGCCCTTTCCCATGGCTGAGGAAGAATGCGAATCCCCCATCTCTTTTGGCCATAGTGCGCCCCTCTCAAGGAGGCCTCCAAACCTATGACCTCCCACCCCCTGGTTTGCATCAGGGCAAGAAAGAAACCGTATCCTGTCCCCACATCCAAAAGCCTCCCCCGAGGTATATATCGTTCGATGAGATCCGCCCCCTTTTTGAAAACCGGCGCCATCATCCTTCCCCAGGCCTCGATCTCGTCTGCTCCCTGAGGGAGATAGTGTTGATAGCTCTTGAGCCTTTCCTTTTCTGAGGGGCGGGGGTTTTGATAGAGAAAACCACACTGGAGGCAGCGGACCATGATATAAGTGCCCTCCTGGTGGCTTCTCTTTGCTTCCTTGCCTGAACAGAGAGGACATGATATCCACTCCACCCCTATCTCCTCCTGAGATTATAGTATGTCATTGGAGTCAATTGAGCAACACTGATATAACCCCTCTTCCGGCACGGATGGCGCCCTCAACTATAGATATTTAAAGGGTGTCGAAAAAAGGCTGTTCGGATTGCTGCCGTGTAATTGGAAATCCTCCCATCTACTAGCCCCCATGACCTTTGGTCACAGCGAAGGATAAAAATTAGATATCTCCCCCCTCTCCCGCCAGCGGGAGAGGGCAGGGGTGAGGGCTTATTTTCATATAAACATGTTGTGGTAAGCTCCGGTCAGGCTGTAGCAGGCGAGAAAGACAAGGGGGGCGAAAGCGCAAACGCCCCCCTTGTCTTTCATTTTTCCCTTCCCCGCAGTGGCGTTACTTTCCTATCTCTTATAGCTATAGATAAGCTTGGCTGCCGCCTCGGCGTTTCTCTGCATGGCGTAATCCACCGTGTCGTCAGAGCCGGAAGAACTGGTCCTCAGATCGGTCTCATGGACGACCTGACCGGTCGCCTTGTCGACAAACTGATAGTGGGCGGCAAAATATGCTGTTCCGGTATACTCCCCACCAGGGATAAAGGAGCGTCCGATCCGTCTCCCAACCGTCGGTCTGGTGTACTCCTTCACCTCTCCCCTGATAATGAGGACCTTTTTCCCCGCCGGGACCTGCTGCGTGGTTCCCTCTTTTATCACCATCTCAAAGAGGCCGTACTGCTGAGAATACCTGCGCACCTGGTAAACGACATCATCGGCGATCTGCGCCCCGGAACTATCAGGGGCCGGGACAGTGGTAGGTACCTTAAACTCCTGCACCACCACGGCGTTATAGTCCTTGAAGAGAAGCTCTTTTCCCACGGCTATGCCGCTGGCCGCGTAGATTATTGCCAGTACCACCATGATTCCTAAAAAAATTCTGATCTTCATGCTCTTCCTCCTTCTATTTTATTTTCCTACCTTATTTTGATAAATGACCTTGGCGATATATTCTGCCACCCGAAATGTCATCCCCTTGGCCTCGGTCTCGTGCAGGGCCTGGCCGCTTGCCTTGTCCACGAACTGACAGTGTACTGCGCAGGTACCTGTACCCTTGGGGGAGTAGGCCGTGACCGTCCCCTTTACCAGCAGGACCTTTTTGCCAGGTGGCACCTTTTGTGTGCCCTCCATGATCACCATCTCAAAGAGGTTAAATTTGGCGCTATACCTCCTGATCTGGTACACGGTTTCATCGGCTATGGCCCGACCCGCCGAATCCGGGGCAGCCACATTCAAAGGGACCTCGAACAGTCGTACCTCCACCACCTGATAATCTTTAAAGATAGGGGCCGTTGCCTCTGTCAGGCCCATAGTCGGCGCGAAGACAAATGCCCCCACGGCCGCCGCTATTATCGCAGGTATCATGCGCTTAAGGTTCTTCATCGTTAAACCTCCTTATTGTTCGTTTGGGTTCAATACGACTCGATCCACATCTCAATGGCCTGGGGGTATATCCTCCAAGAGGGCAGCTTCGAGCGCTTCAACAGCCCCTCGCACTCCTTCACCGTTAAGGCGGCCTTGAGCGAATTCCACAGGCCATCTCTGGCCCTCTCCTCCCGCATTATGAGGCGCCACAAGAGGTTAAAAAAGATGGCTAAGGCCTTCGGGGCATCCCGACGAAGGTCCATCATAACAAACTTTCCCCCCTTTTTCAAGACGCGGGCGGCCTCGTTGAAGAATGGAATAGGGTCTTCTAAGTGGTGGAGGGTGTTCAAACAGATCACCAGATCTACTGCCCCATCCTTCAGCGGCAGGGCATAGGCAGAACCTATCTGGAAATGTACCCGATCCTCCAATCCTCGTTCCCTGGCGTTGGCCTGGGCCGTCTGTATCATGGCTGGTGAGAGGTCGATGGCCAGAAATTCCATCTCCGGCAGGGATCTTGCGATCCCCAGGGGAAAGATCCCCGGGCCTGTCCCTACGTCCAGGGCGACCCCTTGCTCAATACCCTGAGCACGTATTCTGGACAGTACCCTCTTGATCGGAAATTTCATATACTTCTTGGCCATGCGGCTGTAATATTCCGTCAAGGACTCATCTTCTAGCGGGCTGAACTCAGGTATCCTCTCTTCGGCGATCATCGTTTCCCTTCTGCCAAGACCAATATCCCCTGGGCCACTGTCACCCCCTCTGACTCGGCCCTTACCCTTACCTTGGCCATCTCGCCGAAGCTGAACTCCACTTCAGCAAAAAGGGTGAGTTGAGCCCCGGGCCTGATGGTCTTCGTAAATTTCATTTCTTCTACTTTCACCAAGATTCCCATCCTTTGTTCCTTTGCACTCAGCAGGGCGATCCCGCCGGTTTGGGCCAAGGCCTCCACGATGAGGGCTTCAGGCATGCAAGGGTTTTGGGGAAAGTGGCCCTCAAGGAAGAAGTCGTCAAAGCTGATTGCCTTTACTGCTACGGCCCTGCGGCCAGGTTCCAGTTCCATCACCCGGTCGATCAGCAGGAAGGGGTAGCGATGGGGCAGGGCCTTTGCCATATTTCCCATCCTCTCTTCAGGATCTACCATATATCCATTGCACCCTTCGTTATCCCCATGGTCAGTAAGATGCCCAGCATGGATCCCATCAGCAGGAGAACCGTGCCCTTCACTTTGTTTTTGCCCAGGAGATAGGAGAGCACGGTGGCCGAAAGGACGCCAAACCCCCTGATGGGAAGGGCGCACAGCAGCACGATCCCCACGTCCCCCCACGAGGAGACCTTCTGTACGAGTTTTCCCTTCTGCCAGCTCTCCGAGGCCTGTTTTACCCTCCTACCCACCCATCGCAGGAAGGGGATGCGGGAGGAGTTCTCCAACATGAAACCGTATACCGGTATCTGGACGAAGTCATACACCAAGGCCAAGGGGAGATAAAGATGGAGGGGGAGGTGATTGAGGATGGCGAAGACCACGGAGGCGGTCCTCCCGATAGTGAAATGGAGCATAGTGAAGATCACAAAGGAGTTCTCCGGTGACTCAAAAAACCCCATCGGCCCTCCCCAAGAGGACGGTCATATACGTCCCATCCAACGAAATCCCCGTATGCAAGATGGTCCTGATTGAGGCATTCAGTCCCTCTCTTACAACCCTCAGCCCGCAAAGGGGATCGGGATATTCATAATTGATGGTTGGGGGGATGACTCCACGTTCCAAAATGAGGAGGTCCGCAGCTATCCTTATACCCCCTGAGGCGATCCCTTCCCCGAGCATCGACTTGAGGGAACTGAGGGGAATGTCGAGGCATCGGTCCGAAAGGGCGAGCCTGAGCCCCTTGGTCTCTACAGCATCTAGGTGGGGGGAGGAGTTTCCGGCGCCATCGATGAAATCGATTGTTTCCATTCCCCCTCTTTTCAAGGCACCAGAGATAGAGCGCGCCACTTTTTCCTCCGGGTGTGATGCTCCACCAGCGGTGGCAAGACCGTTGATCTTGCCGTAGATCCGTGCCCTTCTTCGGAGGGCATCCGCCTCCCGCTCGAGGATCATAATCCCGGCCCCTTCTCCAGGGATAAATCCATTTCTCTTGAGGTCATAAGGGGCACTCCGTTCCCCGTCACCTGCGTCCCGTGCTGTCAGGCGCAGTGCATTCCATCCCCGGTATAGGATGGGGCTCAATTCGTCCACCCCACCCGTTACGATGACATCGGCCCTTTTGGCAAGCAACTGTTGGCAGCCGAAGAGCAGCGCCATCTCTGCAGTGCAGAAGGATTGGACCACGGTGCTGTTCGGTCCCTTTATCCCCAACTCAATGGAGGCATTGCTGGCCGCTGCATTGGGCACGGTATTGGGGAAGAGGATAGGATTGAGGTCTCCAGGACCCCTCTGCACCTGCCCCCGGTGAAAGGCCTCGGAATTTACCACGCCGCAGAAGCCGGAGCCGAGGATGATTCCCGTCCGCTCTGCAGGGATATCCACACCGATGGTGAGGCCGGCATCCTCCAGGGCCATCTGGGAGGCGGCGATGGCGAATTGGCTGGCCCGATCCAATCTCCTGATCTTCGGAGGGGGGATAAAGGCCTTGGGGTTAAACCCCTTCACCAGGCCACCTTTCTTCGATCGAAAGGGTGCCGTGTCAAAGGCGATGATCTCCTCGATCCCGTCTCGTCCCTCGATCAATCCCTTCCAGAACTCCTCCTTTCCGATGCCCACGGGGCTGATCACCCCTACCCCTGTGATCACCACCGCGCCCATACGATTTAGAGATCCTCCTTCCCGAAGATCAGGGTGGTGCAGTTGCCCCCGAAGGCGAAGGAGTTGGATAGGGCGATGTCCACCTTACCTTCTCTGGCCTGGGGGCAATAATCAAGGTTGCAGACCTCATCCCCCTGTTCAAATCCTGCGGTAGGGGGGATGAGATGGTGGTGAATGGCCAACAGCGAGGCCGCCGCCTCCAACCCCCCTGCGGCCCCTAGGCAGTGTCCGATCATCGATTTGGTGGAGCTGATGGGGAGCTGATATGCATCCGCCCCCCATACCTCCTTGATGGCCAGGGTTTCCACCTGGTCGTTGAGGATGGTCCCGGTGCCATGGGCGTTGATATAGTCTACCTCTTGTGGCCTGATCCCGGCATCCTGGAGGGCCTCGTTCATGATCCTCGCCTCCTCTTTGCCCGTCTCCTCCGGCGCGGTAATATGGAAGGACTCACCGCCAAGGGAATAGCCGAGGAGTTCCCCATATATTTTTGCTCCCCTCCCCAGGGCCCTCTCCTTCTCCTCCAGGATCAGCACAGCTGCCCCCTCACCCAAGGAGAGACCCTGCCGTCGGGCGTCGAAGGGGCGGCATGGAAGGGAGTCCATGATCTTCAAGGAGCAGAAGCCGCCGAAGGTAAGCTCGCTGAGGGCCTCCCCGCCACCACAGGCCATTACATCGGCCTCACCCCACCGGATGAGTTCGGCGCCATAGGCGATGGAGCTCGCAGAAGAGCTGCAGGCGGTAGTGATGGTGGTCCTCAATCCCTGAAGATGGTACCTCTCTGCCAATCGATCGGTGGCATAGCTGGGGATAAAGGGGAGAAGGAGTGAAGGCCTCGGTCTTTTCCCCTCAAGAAGCTGACGGTGGTACTTCTCGGCTGAGAGCATGCCTCCTGCCCCGACCCCGAGGCATACCCCGATATGCCCTCCATCTCCTCGTTGAGGCCTCATCTCGGCATCAGTAAGGGCCTCCTGGGCAGCAATCAGGACGAACTGATCGACCCTGGAGAGACGGCGCAACTCCTTTTTGTCGAAAAAATCCAGGGGGTCATACCCCTCGATCTGGGCCGCCATCTGCGAAGGATACCCGGAGCAATCGAAAAGGGTGACCTCCCTGATCCCCCGTCGCCCATCCCTCAAGGAGGCGAGAAACTCCCCCACAGTACCCGCGGTGGCGCAGATGACACCCATCCCCGTGATGACCACCCTCTTTTTATCCCTCATTTCCCTTTCTCTGGTCAATCAGGTCTAGGAAGGCCTCCAGGCGGGTCCCGATCCCTTCCACGGTGGTGTGTTCATCGAAGGTAAGGGTCATGAAGGGTATGTTCCCCTTTTTATGTGCCCCCACCGTCCTTTTGAGAAACTCCTGCATCAGGGCATCGATGCCACACTTAAAGGAGGTAACAAAGATGATCCCATCGGCAATCCCCTGCTCGGCGAAGTAGAGGATGCTCCCTACAATCTCTCGCGAGGTCTCCCAGTAGATCTCCTTCGAAAGAGATAAAAGCTTCCGCTCCCTCTCGCGCAAGGGTATCGTGTCGGAGGTTACGATCTTTATCCCCGATCCCTTGGCTAGGGTAAGGAGGTCTTTGTTGATGAAGGGGTCAAAGAGATTGTAGGATCGGCCGATAAAGGCCACCGTATGCCGATGATTATGTTCGGTGTCTGGGGGGCAAGGGGTCTCAAGCTCAAAGATCTCTCCCATCCCCAGGTTGTTTATCCTGGCGATCAGTTCTTCGCTAAA
>Ga0154625_1049_pt1 | contig 13502 bp, 10 predicted proteins | sample Rifle2008BG13ft_FD_116054 | JGI IMG/M metagenome (GOLD analysis project Ga0154625, IMG submission 116054) | Deltaproteobacteria bacterium RBG_13_52_11 | reverse complement strand
TCAACCAAGATAGCACTCTTTGAAAACGATACGGAGATCTTTTCCGTCAATGTCTCTCATGACGCAGCCAAGCTCAAGGAGTTCCGCGAGATAAGCGATCAGTTGCCTTATCGTAAGGAAACCATACTGAGTGAGCTGGCTAAAAAGAACATCTCCTTGAAAGGCATAGACGCCTTTGTCGGACGCGGCGGCGGGCTAGTCGGTCTGGAAGGTGGAACCTATACCATCAATGAGACCTTGCTGCATCACGCCAGAATAGGCTTTACCGTGAAACACCCGGCCACGCTCGGCAGTCAGCTGGCCCGTGACTTTGCAACGACTTACGGCGGAAAAGCCTTCGTCGTCAATCCTCCTGACGTCGACGAGTTTGACCTGATCGCACGGGTTAGCGGGCTCTCTGATGTTTTCCGCGAGAGCAGGGGTCACCCTCTTAATCAGAAGGAGGTCGCCATACGCTATGCCGCGGAGATCGGCAGGCGTTATGAGGATCTCAACCTGGTCATCTCCCATATTGGCGGCGGCGTATCGGTCACGGCTCACAGAAAGGGCCGTATGGTCGATTCCACCGACGTCATCAACGGCGACGGCCCTATGGCTCCCACCCGGACAGGAGCCATACCAGCCACCGCCATCATCAAGATGTGCTATTCAGGCAACTATACTGAGAGACAGATGTATGACCGCATCACCAAGACCGGCGGTCTGGTAGATCATCTCGGCACCGCCGAAGTCCGAGAGGTGCTGCAGCGCATCGAACAGGGCAATCATTACGCAAAACTCATCTACGACGCCATGATCTACCAGATCGGCAAGAACATCGGGGCCTACGCAACGGTTTTAAAGGGCGAGGTGGATGCCGTTCTCCTGACCGGCGGCATCGCTCACGATGCCTATCTGGTCGAGAAGATCACCGATATGGTCAAGTACATCGCTCCTGTCAAGGTCTATGCTGGCGAGTTCGAGATGGAAGCCCTGGCCGCAGGCGCTCTCAGGGTGCTTACCGGTCAGGAGCAGCCCAAGATCTATACCGGAGTACCGGTGTGGAATGGTTTTGAAAGATAGGGGGGTTTTAAGGTTTATGGGTATCCTCAAAAGACCCAAATAGAGAGTAGAGAAGGAGTAAAACAGCAATGGGATTAAGAGAAGAGGTATTGGAGAAGATCATTAAACGAGCTGCGGAGGTTTTTAAAAAAGACCCCGGCGAGTTGAGCGCCGACACGGATTTTGTGGCCGACCTCAAGGCCAAATCGGTCAATTACGTTCAGATTATAGCCATATTAGAGGATGCATTTGACGTCGAGATCAATTTCATGGAGTTCCGAAGGAAAAAGACCTTGGGCGAGGCCGCCGAATTCGTCGCCCAGCTTTGCGGAGGGTGACAAAACAAGTGCAACATATGTGAATCAATGTAAAATACACACCTTCGTTAAATAAGGAGGATTATTATGATAGAAGTGAACGCTGAAAGAATAACAAAAAAAGAGAAGATCGGCGGCGTGGAGTTTGAGACCGTCTACAGAAAAGCCAGAATCCCTGTCCCACCCGATACGCTAAGAAAGATCGCCGCCAGCTCAACCTTGGCTGAAGGCGAAAAAATCTCGGGCACGGAAGACAAGGAGACTGATTTTGCAATCCTTGGCGCCGCTTTCGGGTATTGCCCGGAGTTCAACCCTCGCACCGTTATGGCCAATGACTATATCGTCTGTGACCAAGATGTCGCAGTGACCCTGCGTGACGGTACCATCATCTACACAGACATTTACCGTCCGGTCAATGCCACCGAGAAAATCCCCTGCATCGTCTCCTGGAGCTACTTCGGCAAGCGTCCGGGCGAGGGCATGGACGAATGGCAGGTCATCGGTGTTCCTCCGGGAACGGTTTCCCGCATGGCGAAGTTCGAATCCAGTGATCCGGCTTATTGGTGCCGTCAAGGCTATGCAGTTGCCAACGTCGACCCGCGTGGCTGCGGGCATTCCCAGGGAGACATCAATATGTTTGGCACACAGGATGCACAAGACGGCTATGACTTTATCGAGTGGCTGGCAACCCAGGAATGGTGCAATGGCAGGATCGGTATGTACGGTAACTCAGGTGTCGGCATGACCCAATATAGGATCGCTGCCGAGCAGCCCCCGCACCTTGCCTGTATCGCTCCCTGGGAAGGCACCGGAGACCTCTATCGTGAATCGATCTTTGGAGGCGGAATCCCGGCTCTGGGTTTTGAAAACTTTATTGAATCCTCGCTGGTAGGCCCAGGATATATTAGCGATAACGTAGCCATGGCCGAGAAGTACCCATTTATGAACGAATATTGGGCGGACAAGATTCCGAAATGGGAGAAGATCAAGGTCCCAACCTATGTGACGGCTTGCTGGCAGCATATGCACCTCCGTGGCTCCATGGAATGCTTCCGTAAAATCCGCGCCACCAAGAAGTGGCTTCGCGCACACAGAGAGTTCGAGTGGCCCGATGCATACTGCAACAAATACCTGGAAGATCTGAAACGCTTCTTTGACCGTTACCTGAAGGACATCAACAACGGTTGGGAACTGACGCCGAGGGTCCGTATCGAGGTCATGGATGCCTACGACTATGATTTCCAGACCGACCGACCCGAAAAGGAATTCCCCCTTGCCAGGACCCAGTACAAGAAGCTCTATCTCGACGCGTCAAATGCGTCGATGAGCTTTGAGCCTCTTACGAATGAGTCCACGGTCAGCTATGATGGGGAAAAAGGGATTACCACCTTTGACATGAAGTTTGAGAAAGATACCGAGCTTACCGGTTACCTCAAGCTTCACATGTGGGTTGAGGCTGAAGGCCATAACGATATGGATATATTTGTGAATATTCAGAAGCTGGATGAACAGGGTAACTGGCTGCCGACCTCCGTACTTGGGGAGCCGCATCCGGGTGCCTGGGGCAAGATCAGGGTATCGCGCCGCGCGCTGGATCAGAAGCTCTCAAAAGACTTCCAGCCGGTCCAAGCGCATACCAAGGACGAGAAGCTTTCCCCGGGGGAAATTGTACCGATTGACATCGAGATTTATCCGACGAGCAGGATCTGGCACAAAGGGCAGCAGATTCGGCTGCAGATCGCCGGACACTATGTGCGTGAGGGATGGTTCGAGCCCTTCTTTTGGGATATCGACAATAAGGGCGAGCATGTGATCCACGGCGGCGGAAAATATGATTCATATCTTCAAATTCCGGTCATTCCTCCGAAATATGTGGCCGGAGATTATGTTTATCGCTAAAAAACTAAAGAAAAGGGAGGCTGAAGATGGCTAAAAAGAAAAAGATTATCGGTTTATCGTGTGGCAGAGTAAAAGGAAACAGTGAGACTCTTCTCAAAGAGGCCCTCATGGGGGCTGAGGAACTGGGTGTTGAATCGGAGATCATCCGCGCCATGGAGCTTAGGGTAAAGCCGTGTACGGGTTGCGAGACGTGTACCATGCTCATGGCCAGGGGGAAAGAACCTGTCTGTGCGATAAGGGATGATGATGTTCCCTGGATCCTCGAGAAGGTCCTTTTGGAGGATGCGGGCTTTATCGTCGCTTTCCCCCTCTATCACCTCAGGGCGAATGCCTATTTCGAGTGCATCCATGAGAGGATGCTCCCCGTCATGTTCAAGCACCCCGAGATCTTGAAAAAGAACAAGGTGGGCGCCATTATCAGCATGGGTGGTGGAGAGCCAGAATGGACACCCCTGGGCCTCACCTCGGCAAACATCTTCGTTCAACATTCCTGGAGGCTGGTGGACCAGATGCAGGTGAACTTCTGTGGGAGGCCGGGCTCTGTGTTTCTTCACCCGGAATATCTGGAAAGGGCGAGAAAACTGGGGAGAAACGTGGCGGAGGCCATGATGATACCCATAGAGGAGGTGCGATATATGGGTGGGGATAGCGCTGTCTCATGCCCTGTGTGTCACTGCAATGTGTTGAAAGTGCCCGCGAGACTTCCCGAGGTCTTCTGCCCTGTATGCTGGATAAGGGGTGAGGTCCATATGGAGGGCACAGAGATGAAGGTAATATGGGATGAGGAGAGCAAAAAGATACCCCGGTTCTCAGAACAGGGTGTATTCACCCACCTGGATTTGATCAAGAGCCTCCAGAAAACCTTCTATGAGAATGAAGAGAAGGTGAAGGAGATGAAAAAGAAATATGAGGGTTACGGCAATATCGTAAGGCCTCCAGCAGGCTGAAATGGATCTCAATCGGGGGCATAGCTCAATGGGTAAGACCACCATCACTGCCGATGGACGCCAGCTTGAGGTAACACAAGGGGCCATCTTGCTGGACGAGCTTCTGGATGGGGGGATCTACGTACCTCTCCTCTGCCATCACCCAGACCTGCCGCCAACAGGGGAATGCGGGCTGTGCATCGTGAAGATAGAGGGTGTAGACGATTATCAGACATCCTGCACCCTCAGGGTTGAAGAGGGGATGATCATTACCACCAAGTCGCAGGAGATCGAAAGACTGCGCAGGGAGGCCTTTACGAAAATGCTCCGTGGCCATCCACCTGATTGTACGGGGTGCCCGAAATATTTGAATTGTGAGCTCCAATCCCTGAAGCAGTACCTGGGGATACCCGAAGACATGGCCATAACTGGCCGTCTGCGGGCCTTCCCCCTAAATACCGATAACCCCCTCTTTGTCCACGACCCCACCAGGTGCATCCTTTGCAAGAGGTGCATCAGGGCCTGCAAGGACCTTCGCGGGGTGGGGATTCTGACAGTGAAAGAGAGCGACGGACAAGCATATGTCTATACAGAGACCGGAAGGCCCCTTGCCGATGAGGGGTGCAGGTTCTGTGGGGCCTGTGTAGAAGTCTGCCCCACCGGTTCCTTGCGGGACAAGGAAGAGCTTATGGAAGGGAAGAAACGCAGGCATGCGCTCGTCCCCTGCATCTATACTTGTCCCGCAGAGATAGATGTACCCCGCTATATTCGTTTTATCCGTGAAAGAAACTATTCGTCAGCAACGGCGGTAGTCAGAGAAAAGGCTCCTTTTCCAAAAATCCTTGGCTATGTCTGCAATCATCCGTGTGAAATGGTCTGCCGTCGGGGCGAAGTAAACGAAGCGATTTCTATAAGGGACCTCAAGCGACTTACGGCTGAAAAAGACCAGGACAGGCTGTGGGAAAGAAACGCCCACAGAGAGCCGTCCACGGGCAAACGGGTGGCAATAGTAGGGTCAGGACCAGCCGGGCTGACAGCGGCCTATTATCTTGCCAAGCAGGGGCATGATGTTACGGTATTTGAGGCGTTGCCTGTGGCCGGTGGCATGATGCGGGTCGGTATACCGGAATATCGACTTCCGAGAGATGTGCTCGAGTTGGAGATCCAAGGGATAGAAGGCATGGGCGTTGATATAAAGACCAACACGAAGGTAACTTCCCTGAATACCCTCTTCGAAGAGGGATACGATGCTATTCTGGTGGCCGTCGGTGCCCATGTGGGTCAAAAGCTGCCAATCCCCGGTGCCGACCTCGAGGGCGTATTGATCGGCGTGGATTTTCTCCGAGATGTGAATCTCGGCAAAGAGGTCAAGGTGGGGAAAAGGGTAGTAGTGCTGGGAGGGGGGAATGTTGCCTTTGATTGCGCCCGCCTGGCCCGCCGCCTCGGCGCGGATGAGGCACGGATCGCCTGTTTGGAAGATAAGACAGAGATGCCCGCTGCCTGCGATGAGATTGAGCAAGGGGAAGCGGAGGGCATCCTTGTTTACCCTTCACAGACATTTACAAAGGTTTTAAGCGAAAAAGGAAAAATTACCGGGGTCGAGTGTCTTGACGTTGCATCCTTTGAGTTTGACGAGGACGGAAGGGCCCATATTGATGTTGTAGAAGGTTCGGAGCACGTTCTGGCGGCGGATACCGTTATCTTTGCCATCGGCCAATTGCCGCAGATTCCCGATCAATTTGGTTTGGCATTAGATGGACGCGGCCATATCAGCGTCGATCCCTATTCCTTTGACACCAGCAGGGTCGGTGTCTTTGCCGCAGGCGATGCCGTGATGGGAACCTCCTCCGTCGTCGAGGCTATTGCTTCAGGAAGAAAGGGTGCTGCAGTCGTTGACACGTATCTGGGAGGGAGCGGTATCCTTGATGAGGAATTGGCGCCGCGTGAGGAGCCTGAGACCTGGTTGGGGCCATCAGACGGTTTTGCCGCACTAACCCGCTGTAAACAATACTGCATCGGCGCCGCTGAGCGGATAAAGAGTTTTTGCAATATCGTCCGGCCTCTTGAGGAAGAAGCCGCTCATGAAGAGTCATCACGGTGTCTGCAGTGCGATCTGAGGTTCAAGATTACACCGATAAGGTTTTGGGGGGATTATTAGTCTTTTCGGCTGAATATTTTTAGGAAAGGAGTCAATAATATGAAAGGATTAGAAGCGGATGTCATCGTTGTCGCGGCAGGCGTGGCCGGGTTGGCGGCATCGATTGCAGCAGCGGAGAAGGGTGCTCAGGTAATTGTTTTCGAAAAGGCATCCACTACCGGCGGAACTGGTAATATGGGTATGGGGCCCTTAGGTGTGGAAAGCAGGCTTCAACGGCTGAAGAAGATAGGGCCCTCGAAAGAGGAGGCCTTTAAGGTATTCATGGATTATACCCATTGGCAGGTCGATGCCCAGTTAGTGGGGGCCTATTTAGAGAAGGCAACCACCACCATCGACTGGCTTGAGAAGATGGGCATTGAGTTTCTGGAACCTCGTCCCTATTTTCCCGGCGGATGGCCGACGTGGCACGTTGTGAACCCGGGCGAAGGAAAACCAGGGGGGGGAGGGTGCGCGGCCACTATGTTTAGGATCATGACGGAAAAAGCCAAAGGAATGGGGGTCCAATTTTTTCTGCAAACACCGGTGGAAAAGATTATCAAACAGGGGGATAAGGTTGCAGGCGTCACGGCGGAAGACAGAACCGGGAAAACCATTCAGGCTGATGCCAAGGCAGTGATTATCGCGACCGGCGGATTCGGCGATAACCCTCAATGGATCAAGAAATATACTGGATATGAGTGGGGGCGCGATTTGCAGTCTTTCAGAGTTCCCGGCCTGGCGGGTGATGGTATTCGCATGGCCTGGGAGGTGGGGGCGGCACCGACGGAAATGAGAATGGAATTGATCTACCTCATGCCCGGGGAATTGGATCCCGAACTCGCAGAGACCTTTCGCCAACCGCACCTGTTGCTGAATCTCCTCGGGGAGCGTTTTATGAACGAAGAAACTATGGCCAATCCCGCCTTTACGGGGAATGCGATCTCCAGGCAAAAAAACAGGGCGGCTTTTCTTATTTTTGATGAGAATATCAAGAAACATATGGAAAGCGTAGGGTTCGATCTCTTGCAAGAAGTTTTCCCTTTTACGAAGGTCAGCGACCTTGATGCCTTGATGAAAAACGCTTTCAAGGCCAGCTATAAAGATATATTTGTGGCCGACTCTCTGGAGGAATTAACCGGCAAAACAGGGATTGATCCCGATGGCTTGAAAAGAACCATTGAAGAATACAACGGGTTCTGCCGCAAAGGTCTTGATCCCATCTTTAATAAAAACCCTAAACTTCTCAGACCCATTACAACGCCGAAATATTATGCGGGGAAGTTCTTGCCGGGCGCCTACGGAAGTCTCGGCGGGATTAAGATCAACTACAAGACGGAGGTCCTGAATAAGGATTGGAAGAAGATCCCAGGGCTCTATGCCGCAGGGACCGATGCCTGTTCAATATACGGTGACACCTATGTCTTTATTCTGCCGGGCAACACGATGGGTTTTGCCTTGAATAGCGGGCGCATCGCCGGAGAAAATGCCGCAGCATATGCACAGTCAGCTGGTAAGTAACTAGTTATCCCCTGACGCTTATAGAAGGTTCCCCGCAGCAGAGCTGCGGGGTGTAAAACAAAATTAACAAAATTTGATTGAAATGTGAGAGGTGCCATGGTAGAATTCTAGCAAACAATTTGGAAGGAGGATATAACACATATGGAATCCAAGGAATATAAGGAATTATCAAAAAGACTAGAAATAGCAGAAAAAAATGCCCAGGTAGCAAGAGACTGGGTGGAGATTTCTAATTTGCACGGACGCTACAATCACCTTTGTCTGGGGCACTATTGGGAAAAAATCTGCGACGAGCTTTTTGCCCGGAAGACACCGGGGGTCAAGGCGGAGATAGTCGAGAGCGGCGTCTTCCACGGTATTGAGGGCGTAAAAAAAGTCTTCATCGAGATGCTGGGTAAGCTGTACAATTACGAGGGAAACTGTGCTATCCATGAACTGACCACACCGGTTATTCAGATACAAAAGGATATGAAAACAGCCAAAGGAATGTGGTTCCATATCGGACTTAACACATTTAGTGACCCGGTCAAGGGGGTGATTCCCATCTGGCAGGTTATCAAATATAATCATATATTTGTTAAGGAAGACGGACTGTGGAAGTTCTTGGACTACCGTGCTCATCTGCTGATACGCAGTTCCTACGAAAAGGCATGGGTTGAAGAACCGGTTATTCAGGGCAGTACTATCAAGGGCACGAAGGAAATAGAAGCACCTAAGCCTGACGAGCCGACCAGTTTTCATCAGCCATACCCCGGGAAGAAAGGGTATTGGCCCGGCTTACCACTCCCGCCTGAATATATTGACCTCTAAGCTATATATTTTTTTAATGCACGGATTAATTATAAGAGGCTTCGGGAAAATCCCGAAGCCTCTTATAATTTGTTAAACTATCAGTTATCGGATGTTGTTATAAAGAGCTAGATAGTGCGGGCGGTATGATAGCCTTCTCTGATGGCATCTACTATCATGCGGGGCTCCTTGCAGTCGCCTATGGCATACACCTTAGGTACCTTACCCTTGAGGCTCTTAAACAGCGCGGTATTCGGTGCCAGTGGCGCGGTGGGTACTATGTTATCGGCTTCTATGGTCTGTTTCTTACCTTCCTTGGTGGTGATGACCACCCCTTTGTCAATTATCTCGATGGATTTAACGCCGATAATCATGGTCACACCCTTTTTAGTGAACCAATCCATCAGTAATCCAAAACGGAAGTCTATCACTCCCTCTCCCGGCTTCTCTGCCGTGTCCACGATGGTAACCGTTTTTCCCCGCTTGATTAAAAACTCGGCTACCTCGCAGCCGTGTAACCCGCTACCGATGACAACAACTTTCTTCCCCATAGGAACCCATAATTTCGTCAGCCGCTCCACGGCCTTCGGCCCCAGAGATCTCAAATAAGACTTCACCTTGCTATGCAAGGCAGGAGTGGTGATAACATTCTTATTGTTGATTCCAGGTATCTCTGGAACAGTAAGGGTACCGCCTGTCGCCACGATAACCGCGTCCGGCTTCATCTTCTTGATTATCGAGCTATCTACCTCTGTGCCAAGCACTGTCTTTACACCCAGTTTATCAATCTGAGTTTTCAGATAGCGAACCATATTTGGCAGGTCTTCAATCTCTAGCCCCTTTACCACTGCTGCCATGGGCAACAACCCCCCCAATTGACGTGTCTTTTCATACAGTGTTACTTTATGTCCCCGCAACGCCGCCACCCTGGCTGCCTCCATCCCGGCCGGCCCGCCTCCGACAACAACGACCTTCTTTGCCTTCCTCGCTTTTCCAACGGTGTAGTTGTCTGTCCCCAGAGCAGCATTTATCCTGCAATGTCTTAAAAAGGATACACTCTGATCAAGGCATGTGCCGCAGGCCGTGCAAGGTGCGATGTCCTCAGGTCTACCTTCGGCAAGCTTATGAGGAAGCTCCGGGTCACACATAAGAGCCCTGTGCATACCAATAAAGTCCGCTTTACCCTCACTCAAATATTTCTCCCCGAGCTCCGGACTAATTTTGCCTACAGCAATAAGAGGAACGGAGACGAGCTTTTTTATTTCTTCAACCATGTAGATGTTAGCCCCTGCCCCCCATCCGCGCCAGTTGTATTCCTTGGGGAATTCTTTTACCGGAATGGGAGGTTCCGGATAGAAAAGTTGGTCAGGAAGGAATCCACCGACATGATATCCCAGCCAGCTATTCCTTATCATAAAGGCATCAGCTCCGGCTTCCTGGAATATCTGGACATTCCTTTTTGCATCCTCAAAGATCAGACACTTACCATCATAATTAATGGTCCGGCCCATTTCAAAGCCGTTCATGCATACAACAATGGGGAAATCCTGTCCGCACAGCTTTTTAATACCTCTTAAGATTTCTACTAAGAATCTGGCTCTTTTTTCCGGAGTCCCGCCATATTCATCCTGGCGTCTATTCCAGAAAGGAGAGAGAAAGTTGTTGAAGATGTGACTGCTGCCGGCATTGATATCGACACCGTCAAATCCTGCTTTCTGAGCACGCAACGCTGCATTGCAGCACTTGGTCACAACCTCCTGAATTTCAGGGACGGTGAGCTCTCTGATCAGGTCACGGTGAAAATCACCAGGTGAATCTATTTTGACTGGTGAAGCTCCTATAGGCGGGCCATCGAATGTTGCTGGTGCATTGCTAAAGAGCGGTGACTGCCAGGGCCCATCGTGTTCCATTTGCATAAACGTTGGGCAGCCGTGTTTGTGGATAACATTAACCAATTCACTCATACCCTTGATATATTTGTCATCGTCCATACGATAGCGTTCCCGCCAGCGAGCGCCTCGAGGATAATCCAAAGTAGGAGCTTCTACTACCAGCAAGCCCACGCCACCTCTGGCTACGGCTTCATAGAAGGCTAAAGTTATGGGATTCATATGAAGCTCATCTTCATGAAAGCACATCATACCCGCACCTGTTTTATATATCCGATTCCTAGTCTTTACCGGCCCTATGTGATAAGGTTCAAGGAGCTTTTTAAATCTTGTATTGGAAGCCATTTGTCCTTTCCTCCTTTTGGCATCTTGTATCGCCTGCAACGATTATGTTGCCTGTTTTCCCGGGAAAAGTCAATATAGACAGAGGTACCGACAAAACCAACATGTTATCACCATTAATAATTGCCGATGATGAATATATAGTTGCAGCAGTTGAGGATTCTGTTTGGTAACTATACTATGTCGAGTATTTCACCCATGTCCTCCTTTATTTTAAATGATTTTAATATATTATGCCAGTTCCGACAAAAAATTATCATTAACGGCGCCCATAAAAAAGGGCACTCAGTTTGGGTGCCCCTAAACTTATCGAAATGGCTCCCCGGGCAAGACTCGAACTTGCAATCCCGCTTGGAGCGGGATTAACAGCCTACCTCATGCACTTAATAACTGAGTGCTTTGAGATAACGTCCAATTCCTCGTTTTTTTATCGCCCTCTCTAATTTGAGGGCTTCACTCCGGTCAGAGCATGGGCGGGACCAAAGGAGTTTCCATGGTTCTTGAAACCTCTTGGTTGTCTTGGAAAGATCAGAGGCTGGATCGTTGTGCTACCTGATCCGTTTTTGCAGATCACCTGTTTGCCCACAGTAGTAACGGCAAGATTTCTCACTTTGGAGGATATATACCCACACAGACATAACAAAAGGCCAGGTTTACCCCCTGGCCTCAAATGTTTTGGCTCCCCGGGCAAGACTCGAACTTGCAACCTAGTGGTTAACAGCCACCCGCTCTGCCGATTGAGCTACCGGGGAAATTGGTTAATTGTATCAAAATGGGTGGAAAGATTGCAAGGGTTTTCAATCCTCGCGATGGATTCGCCAGGTAGATTGCCTCGTGATGGATCTTATGCTAGATTGCCGGGCGATTTAATCTAGGGTATTGAAAGGAAAGGTGATGACCGAACACACAACTATCGTCCAAGCCAATCCTCTCAAGGCCTTCTGTCGTCAGGTCTTCGAGCACCTTGGGGTCTTGCCAAGGGATACGGAGGTGATCGCTGATGTCCTCGTCCAGGCTGACCTGCGGGGTATAGGTTTCCATGGGGTAGCCAGGCTGAGACGTTACGTCAACGGGTTGCGAGAAGGGCAGATGGTGGCGAGACCGAAGGCCACGGTGGTCCATGAGACACCCACCACTGCCCTCATTGACGGGGGTGGGGGATTGGGCCCCCCATAGGGGTGCGGGGGATGCAGACGGCCATAGCAAAGACCAATGAGGTGGGGGTGGGGTTCGTTGCGGTGCGTAATTCCAACCACTATGGCATCGCCGGCTATTACGCCATGATGGCCCTGGAATATGATCTCATCGGCATCTCCATGACCAACGCCGATGCCTTGGTGGTGCCCACCTTTGGGAGAGACGCCATGTTGGGAACAAACCCCATCAGCGTGGCGGTGCCGAGCGGAGGGGAGCATCCCTTCGTCCTCGACATGGCCACCAGCGTAATCCCCAAAGGGAAGGTCGAGGTCTATGAGCGGTCGGGTAAGAAGCTGCCTCTCGGCTGGGCCACCGACGAGCGCGGGATAGCAACCACCGATGCCTCTCTGGTCTTGAATAACCTCAATACCAGGGCGGGAGCGGGCGAACTCCTGGGGGGATATAAAAAGGGTATGGCCTGGCTCCTCTCGTGGACATCCTCTGTGGGGTTCTGCCGGGGAGCGGCTACGCCGATACCATCTACCCCAAGACCCCCGATGGCAAGTCACTCCCCGCCAATGTAGGACACTTCTTCGGGGCCCTGCGGGTTGATGGGTTTCGCCCCCTTGTGGAGTTCAAGGCCACCATGGACGATATCATCCAACGCATTAAGACCTCCCCCAAGGCCGAGGGACAGCAGCGGATCTACATCCATGGAGAGAAGGAATTCGAGGCGACTGAAGAGCGAATGCTCAAAGGGATACCCCTCCAAGCCAAGGTCGTGGCCGATTTGGAGGCCATCGCAAAGGAGATTGGTATCAGATATGATCTGTGATGGATCTTTCTGATCCTGTGGGCCTTGAAGATAAATCTATACCCTGTGGAACAAAAAGCTTGACATTATAGTTAAAATAAACTATACTTTAATATGAATTGTGACAAAGGAGGACCATATTGGAGGAGCCATTTATGGCACGAGGCAGACGCCTCCTCTCCATTAAGACCCTACCTAAGAAGTCGATAGTTAAATTTCTCGTTACGCTTCCCCTTGTTTTGCTCGTTTGTTATTTCCCCGTAACCTATATGGCGTATAAGGGGTATAAGGAGAGGGCGGTTTCAGTTGACTATTGGGATGTGGTCCTTTTGGAGTTCGATCCCTCCATGAGGGGGGAAATCTATCGTCTCATCCAAACATTCCCGACCGGGCTCACCGATAAAGAAGAGGCGCGGTTGACTGACCTCATTTGTGCCGAGTCTCAGAAATACGGTTGCGATCCGGAGTTGGTCCTTGCACTGATCATAGTGGAGAGCTCTTTCTATAGCAAGGCCACGTCATCCAAAGGGGCCAAAGGACTGATGCAGTTGCGTCCTCATGTAGCCAAGGTCCTGGCTCAGGAGGTAGGAATAGTATGGGACGAGGAGACAGCCATCTACGACCCCGGGGTAAACATCCAGTTAGGCCTCTACTACCTCTCCCAACTCATCCTGCAATTTAAAGACCTCAAGG
>Ga0154625_1086_pt3 | contig 13793 bp, 11 predicted proteins | sample Rifle2008BG13ft_FD_116054 | JGI IMG/M metagenome (GOLD analysis project Ga0154625, IMG submission 116054) | Deltaproteobacteria bacterium RBG_13_52_11 | reverse complement strand
ACCAGTTCAAGCCCTTTGCCGACGCCGCCTGGGAAGAATTCCAACTCAATAAGATTAACAAGGGCAAGGCCGCTGCAGGATAAGATGGAGGATCGCCTTACAGCCCTATTGATTAATGCCCCCCTCGCTTTCTTCTCACATTCTGCAACACATTTTCTGGGACCAGGTCTTTAAAACATATTCCCCATGCAGGATTGAGTTGTGAATTTCTTCATGCCCTTCAAGACAAGTTTAGCTGCATTGATCCCAGAAATGATTACCATTGGTATACCTCCACCAGGGAAGGTCCAATGGCCTGCCTGATAAAGATTGGCAATGGGTGTTTTTTGGCTACGAATCCTTGAGAATTCTTGTGCCGATAGGTACCAACCCATGGTAGCGCCGTGCATGTTTAATGTCTCTCTCTCGTACGTTAGAGGTGTTGAGGCATCCCGGACCATGATATGACTGGATAGGCCGGGGATCACCCTTTCCGTAATGCCAATAATCTTTTGGGCCATCTCTTCCTTTATCTCTGTATAATGGGGGTTGATGTTCGCACCATCTGTAAAGAGTTCATAAGGGGCAAATGCAGCGATAGCGACGGTATGCGTGCCCATGGGGGCAAGCATCGGGTTCTTTATGCTATCCATACGGATCGCCATCTTCCCCTTCTCGATGTCAAATCCCTCTACGTTTTTTTCCTCCCATGGGTTTTTACTCATTGCTGGATAGTAATGGACGAGAGCTCCATCAAAGCCCATCTGCGTCAGATCGAGATCTACACCTAAATAGACGGTGAAGATTGGCGCTGAGACCTCTTTTTTTTGGAGCTTCCGTATGAACCGATCTGGTAATAAGTGCTTACCTATTAGATCATGAAATGTTGCGTGACCGTCCCCATTAGATATGACATATCTGGATTGTATTTCTTCTCCTCCCTCAATCTGAACCCCCCGGGCCTTCCCTTTCTCAATCACGATCTTCTTTACAAGGGTATTAAAGGAAATCTCTCCGCCGTAAGCCTTATAATATCTGAGAAAAAGCTGAGGCAGAGCCTCTACCCCTTTGTCTTTGATGTAATAAACGTTCCCCTTGATGGCCCACATGATAGGACTTGCACAGTGAAGGATAGAGGAGCCCTTACGGGCGCCAAAGCTGAGGAGGTATTTTAAGAGAGGGTCTTTGAAAAAAGAGTCCAGGACTTCTTGGCCCGTTTTGCCACGATACCGGAGTAGTTGAGGCACCTTGATAACTTTGTGTAATAGCTGAAACCTCTCTTTGAGGCTGATGACTTCAAGAGATTTGAGAGGAAGACCCTCTATGCTCTTAACCAGCCGCTTCCATTCCCCAATATATGCATGGATAGACAGCTCCTCCTTGGGAAAGAGGCGGATTAGATCCCCCTCGAACCGATCAATATCAGTGGAGAGGGTGAGGTGAAAATGGGGGGTAATTATTCGGCGCTGGGGGTCCTGTGGACAAAATTCGATCTCAGGAGGAAGGCCCAAGATCTGGAAGGCCTCGTGCATCTGACCATCGGGACCAAATTCATTGAGGTAATGGACAGCAGGTGCGAAGGTAAACCCATTGCGCATGAAATTCACACAATACCCACCAGGTTTTAAGGCCTGCTCACAGATCAGTACCCTGAGCCCTTCTTTAGCCAAAAGGGTACCACAACTCAGTCCCCCTATCCCCGCGCCGATGATTACTGCATCGTAGGTAGTCCCCATATCCTCCGTCCTCATATACTAGATGGGTTTAAATAACCCAAACAATATTTCAAACGTTTATAGTGTTTAACAATGAAGAGTAACTCCACCACTCCGCTTCCCCTCTTGATCAGACACACATATTTCTTCAACACCCTGGTGGTCTTGGACACAATGAGGCGCTAGAAGAGCGAGTGGATATCTTCTGTAGCAGACGGGGTAGAGCTAAGAAAGAGAGCAACGCGAGGGAGAAGAACCTGTTGAGCCGCTCCCCTGTCCGCATCGTTTATTTGCCCCAGAAGTAATCTCGGATAAACTGCAACAGGGTCCCCCATCCCCATTTATGCCTCTTGGCCAGTTGCCAAACATCCTTCATCGCCTCCTTGGAACGGGTATAGTAGAGGAGGTTGGCCTTCAAGAGCAGCCATTCCATCCTGATAAAGGAGATATGTTCGTGTTTATATACCAGGTGCTGGGAGTCATAGAAGGGCCAGTGTCGGTGCCAAATCCTCTCCTTCAACCCTTCATAGAGGGCGGTACCAGGGTAAGGGGTGAGGATGGAAAACTGGGCCACATTGGTGTCAAGCCTCTTAGCGAAGCGGATGGTCTCATGGATATCCTTTGCTTTGTCCCGGGGGCTTCCTAAGATGTAGCTGGCGAATATTTGAAAGCCATGTCTTTTCAACACCTCCACCGCCTTTATCACCGTATGCAGATCCATCCTTTTCCCAAGTTCGGCAAGGGTTTGGGGGCTGGCGCTCTCCACTCCGATATAGATGGTTTTGGCCCCCGCCCTCTTCATCACCTCCAGCATCTCCTCGTTCTTCACGATGTTTTCTGCCCTCGAAAAGTTCCACCACCACATATCAAGACCCCTTCTGATGATCCCCTCCGAGATGGCCACCACCCTCTCGGGGGAGAGGGTGAAGTTGTCGTCAACGAAGGCCACCGCGCCAAAACCATATTTATTATGGAGTTCCTCTAATTCCTCCACCACCGAATCCGGGCTCCTCGCCCTCCACCGTCGGCCGAAAAAACTGGATGAAGAGCAGAAGTTACAGTTTACCGGGCACCCCCTGCTCGTTACTACCGGGGTGATGGGCCGGTCGCCGAATTTCGTCCTGCGATAGAGATCCATATCTATCAGGTGGCGGGCAGGCAGCGGCAAAGAGTCCAAGTCTTCGATGACGGGACGAGGTGGGGTCCTGACCACCTTACCGTCCCTTTGAAAACTGAGCCCTTTTACCCCTTCCCAATCTTTCCCCCCTTCCTCCAGTGCCCTGATCAACTCCAGGAGGGTTACCTCACCTTCGCCATGGACGATGAAGTCAACCCACTTACTGGCGAGGATCTCCTCATCGATGTAACAGGGGTGCGGTCCTCCCATGACCACTATGCAGCCAGCCTGCTTTGCTCGGCAAGCGATCTCCATGGCCTTGTTGTGGCGGGTGGTATCGGTGGAGATGCCCACTAGATCATATTTGGAATAATTGGGACTTTCCCCGGGAGTACAGAAATCCCATATTTCTACCTGATACCCCTCTCTCTCGAGATAGGAGCCGAGATATAAGGGCCCCACCGGAGGAAACTGAACCCCGACCGCCCTGAGGATCCCGGCGTTGGCGGGGTTTATCAATAAGATCTTCATCATTTCCGTGAAAATACCACGATATAAGGGTAAGCTCAAGAGCATCTTGGCCCTGGCAAGCTTCAGGTCTTCCTTGAACGCTTGGAAGCGCGAACCCTTGAGGCATTATTTGGGAAATGGTATTTTCTATTGGGGGGGTAAGGGCCGTATCCAAACTGATTGGCGCCCTCCTCACCGATACGCAGTCTGGCTATCGCCTCATCACCAAAGAGGTGTTGCGAGGGATGCCGCTGCGTGCAACGGGATATGAGGGGGAGCTCGAGCTCCTCGTTAAGGCTTGCAAGAGGGGGCACACTGTGGTTGAAATTCCCGTTACCACGTGTTATATTGACGGAAGACCCTCAAGCCACTTTCGGCCGGTGAAGGATACATGGTTGGTCTGTCGAACCTTCTTACAGGAGTTCTTTTGGAGATGAGATGGGAGCCTACCAGAGGATAAAGGATTATACGCTCGTCAAGTTCGCCTCCACAGCCCTTGTGCTGCTGGCCAGCGCATCCGATGAACAGCTCAGCAAAATCACCTATCTCGCAGAGATCATTCCGCAAAAAGAATCTTATAAGGAGAAGATCCGCTGGATCCGAGAACTCTTTCGACAGGGGCACCCTGGTCTGCAGATAGCCAGGAGGGTGGTGAAGGAAATCAATCCGCTGCACCGCCACAAGATCATCCAGAACTTCATCATCAATCAGCTCCTTGTAGGTACCAACAAGCGCAAGGAGTTTGAGCAGCGTACCGGCACCTACCCCCCCGATGCGCTGCTCATCAGCCCTACCATGCGCTGTGACTTGAGCTGCTACGGCTGTTATGCGGGGTACTACCCTCGCGATAATGACCTCCCCCTTGAGGTGATGGATCGGGTCATTACCGAGGCGAAGGAAATGGGGATCCACCTCATCTTATTTACCGGTGGAGAGCCCTTTCTGCGCAAAGACCTCTTCTCGCTCTTTGAAAAGCATGAGGATGTCTGCTTCCAGATCTACACCAATGCACGGCAAATCGATGAACAGGTGGTTGAAAGACTCGCTGCGTTGGGCAATGCCATCCCCGCCATCAGCCTGGAGGGCATGGAAGAACAGACCGATAAGAGGAGGGGGAAAGGGCACTTCCGGCACTGCCTGGAGGTGATGGATATGCTGCGGGAGGCCGGCCTCTTCTTCTCTGTCTCAACCACCCAGACCCGTGAAAATACCGAGGTCTTGGGCAGCGACGAATTCATCGATCTCCTTGTGGAGAAGGGGTGCATCCTGATGTGGAACTTTCACTACGTACCCGTCGGCAGGGCTCCGGAAATGGAGCTCATGGCCACCCCTGAACAGCGCAACTATATGAGGGAACGGTTCAAACACTTCCGGGCCACTCAGCCGATGCTCTTCGTGGATTTCTGGAACGACGGCCACCTGACAAAGGGCTGTATCGCCGGTGGGAGGAAATACTTGCACATCACCGCCAGCGGAGAGGTGGAGCCGTGCGTCTTCTGCCACTTCGCCGAAGACAACATCAAGGAAAAAAGCCTCTTAGAGGTGCTCAATTCCCGACTCTTTAAGGAGATCCGTTCTCGCCAGCCCTTTAACGAAAACCAATTCCGCCCCTGTATGCTCATCGATGAGCCGGCGCAGGGCAGGGATATAGCCCTCAACTACGCCCGTTGCTTCACCCATCCTGACGCCGAGGTGCTCTTTACCGAACTGGCAGACCAGATAGACCACTACGCCCACCAGTTCAAGCCCTTTGCCGACGCCGCCTGGGAAGAATTCCAACTCAATAAGATTAACAAGGGCAAGGCCGCTGCAGGATAAGATGAATGAGGGTTACCTTCCCCCGCCTCGGCACCATGCACATCTTTTGCAAGGCCATTGCCGAAACCGCCGGTATCCCCTACCTGGTCCCACCCATAACGAGTCGAAAGACCCTGGCCCTGGGGGTGAAGAATTCCAATGAGTGCATCTGCCTCCCTTTCAAGGTCATCCTGGGCAACTTCATCGAGGCCCTGCAGAGAGGCGCCGACACCATCGTCATGGTGGGGAGCGGCCCCCCCTGCCGGCTGGGACTCTACGACCTGGTCCACAAGGTAATCCTCGAAGATCTCGGGCTGCGCTATCGGTGGCTCACCATCCCCCCTCGTCTGACGTGGGAGGCGTTGATGAAGAACCACGAGGAGACCAAGACCCTGCGCAGGGAGCTCACATTGAGAAACTACCTCACCTTCCCCTATGCCCTCTACATCGGGTGGCGCAAGATGCTTGCCACCGAACGATTGGAGCGACTGGCCATGGCGGTGAGGGCTCGGGAGACGGTCAGGGGGAGCACCCAGAGAAATCTGCAGCAGGCCCTGCGGATGCTCGATGAGTCCAGCGGGGGAAAGGAGATCAAGGAGGCAGTGAGAGATGGTGAGCGGATCATCCAGACAACCGAGCAGGATCGAGGGCGCCAGCCCTTCAGGGTTGCCATTGTGGGAGAGCTTTACACGGTCATGGACCCGGAGATCAACGGCGGGGTGGAGCAGCGCCTCGGGGAGATGGGGGTAGCGGTGACCAGGAGCTCCTGGTTCAGCACCCATATCAACCGCAGCCTCGGGGTGGGAAGAGAGCAGAAGAAAGAGCGGCTCCGCTTCTATCAGACCTCTCTGGAATACCTGGGCTATGATGTGGGGGCGGAGTGCAACTTCTCCGTAGGGGAGACCATCATGAGGGCCCGGGAGGGCTATGACGGGGTCGTCCACCTCATGCCCTTTGCCTGCATGCCCGAGACCACCGCCTCCGCCGTCCTCAAGCAGGTGAGTAAAGACTACCACATCCCCGTCCTGACCCTTACCCTCGATGAACAGGACGTGGAGAGCAGAATTCAGACCCTCCTGGAGGCCTTTGTCGATATGCTCTTGTGGCGCAGAGACAAGAAGGCAGCGGCAGCATGAAGAGGGGGGATGGTCAAAAGGTAGGCCTCACCACCACCATCCCCGTGGAGATCGTCTTCGCCGCCGGCAAGGTCCCCGTCGACCTGAACAACCGCTTCATCACCAACCCTCAGAAAGAGTCATTCCTGGCCAAGGCCGAGGCCATTGGCTTCCCGCGGAATACCTGCGGGTGGATCAAGGGTATCTACGGGGTGACCCTCGCGGAGGGGATCACGGAAATGGTGGCGGTCACCCAAGGGGACTGCAGTAATACCCACGCCCTCATGGAGGTCCTCCAGACAGCCGGGGTGCGGATTTTCCCCTTTGCCTATCCCTACGATCAGGACCGGCACCTGCTCGCCCTGCAGATAGAGCGGATGATGGAGCACTTCGGTGTCACCCAGGAAGAGGTGCGGGAGGCCAAAGAGACCCTCGATCGGGTCAGGGGCAAGGTCCATGAGATAGACCGCCTCACGTGGCAGGAAGGGGTGGTCACCGGCAATGAAAACCATCTCTTTCTGGTGAGCACCAGCGACATGAATGGGGACTGGCAAGCCTTTGAAGGGGAGGCAGACCGCTTCCTCGCCGAGGCCACGGGGCGCCGACCCCTGGCCGATGGCGTCCGTTTGGGGTACCTTGGGGTCCCCCCCATCTTCACCGATCTCTACGACTGTCTGGAGGAACTCGGGGGAAGGGTGGTCTTCAACGAGCTACAGCGCCAGTTCAGTATGCCCTTTACTACCGATGACATCGTGGAGCAGTATCGCCAGTTCACCTATCCATACTCCTTCTTCATCCGCCTGGAGGACATCAAGGAGGAAATACGCCGAAGGGGGATTGATGGGCTTATCCACTATTGCCAGTCTTTTTGCTTCCGTCAGGTCCAGGACATCATCCTGCGCCAGGAGATAAAGCTCCCCATCCTGACCATCGAGGGGGACAGACCTGCCCCTGTCGATGCCCGCACCCGATTGCGCCTGGAGAGTTTCGTGGAGATGCTCAGGTACCGGGGCCAGGGGTGGATCTATGGATGATTGAGATCGACGGCTCATACGGCGAAGGGGGTGGCCAGGTCCTGCGCACCGCCGTTGCCCTCGCTGCTTACCTGGGGACCCCGTGCAGAATCCATAATATCAGAAGGGGGAGGTCTAAGCCTGGGCTGCGCCCCCAACACGAGGCAGGGGTGAAGGCCCTTGCCGCGCTCTGTAACGCTGAGGTTGCGGGGATCCACGTAGGCTCCGAGGAGATAACCATCAGACCGGGGCGGATTGCAGGAGGAATCCTGCGTATCGATGTCGGAACGGCAGGGGCCATCGGGCTGATCTTACAAACCATGATGCTGCCAGCCATCAAGGCCCTTTCTCCCCTCCAGCTCACGATCATCGGGGGGACCGATGTCCCCTGGGCGCCGACAATCGGTTATGTAACGGAGGTGACCCTTCCGGTCTTGGAGCGGGTGGGCTATTGTGGAGCGTTGGCAATGACCAAGCGGGGGTATTTTCCCCGTGGAGGTGGTGAGGTCTCGGTAAGCCTAACAGGGGGCGCCCTCTCCCCCCTGCAACTCCTGGAACAAGGGTCAATCCGGATGATTCAGGGAAGGTCCCATGCCTCAAACGCATTGAGGCAAAGGAGGGTTGCCGAGCGCCAACAAGAGGGGGCCATGGCAATCTTGCAGAAATCCGGCGTTCCCTCAGAGATCGAGGTGGAGTATAAACCGACAGCATCCCCTGGTTCCGGGATCGATCTCCGGGCCCTGGGAGAAGGGACAATCCTCGGCGCTAATGCCTTAGGCGCCCGGGGCAAAAGGGCGGAGGAGGTAGGGGCAGAAGGGGCCGCTGCCCTCCTCAGGCAGATCAACTCCGGGGCCGCCCTCGACGAGTGGATGGGGGATCAGATCCTCCCCTTCCTCGCCGTGGCAGGGGGGGAATCAACAATATCAATCACCCGGATTACCGAGCATCTGAGGACCAACCTCTGGGTCATCAACCAGTTCCTGCCACTCGAAGCTCACCTAAGGGAAGAAAAACAGAGGGGTATTGTTACCCTAAAATCAACGTGAATCAAAAGGAAAAGAGGGATAGATTGCGTCATCAGGTCACCTTCTCCACGGGGATGAGAAAACCTTTAATTCCCTCTTTCCCAAGGGTCTTCCTCAATTCCCGAATTCCATCCATGAGTTCCATGGCCTTCTTATTTTCCGTTGCCACAACAGTAGCCACATTGACGCCCGGCCAAACCTCCGTATTTAAATGAGGTTCGCTCAGCTCTCCGCGTCCCAGGACATCGGGAAACTTCGTATAATGTTCTATCCCCAGATTGCCAAGAAGCTCGTTTACCTCCTCATCAATGGCCACATTATGGACAATCATAACGATTTTCATCACTGTCCCTTCTTTTTATTATTCATACGGCTGACAACCCCTTTCCAATCCTCAAATATGCTGTAAAGGGTGGGCATCAAAACAAGGGTAACCACCGTTGACAGCGAAAGCCCTCCGATCACGGTCACGGCCATCGGCACCCATGCCTCGGACCCCTCCCCCGTGGAGAGGGCGAGAGGTGTCATCCCCAAGATGGTCGTGAGCGTGGTGCTCAGCACAGGCCTCAGCCTTGAACGTCCCCCCGTAGTTATTGCCTCCTGGATGGAGAAGCCCCTCCGGCGGAGGATGCCTATATAGCTGATAAGGACAATACCGTTTTTCACCACGATGCCGATGAGCATGATGACCCCTATAAAAGAGATCACGGATAATGTCTGGCCTGTCAGGCCGAGGGCCCAGATGACCCCTATAAACCCGAAGGGGATGGAAAGGAAGATGATAAAGGGATCTCGCAGCGATTCGAACTGGGAAGCCATGACCATGAAGACGAGGATCATGCCGAGGGCAGCCGCCATGATGAGAAGTTGAAAGGCTTTTACCTTTTCTTCTTGCGCGCCGGAAAACTTGTATGAAAATCCCGGCGGCCTGGGGAGCTTTCGTAACGCCTCATTTGCATCGGCGACCACGCTCCCCAGATCACGTCCATAGATGTCCCCGGAAACAGTGATCACCCTCGCCTGATTCTTTCGCTCGATCTTGGTGGGGCCGAGGCCAAGGCGCAAATCAGCGATATTGTAAAGCGGGATCCTCCTGCCATCAGGCGTATTGATAAAGACATCGCGAAGATCTTCTATCTTTTTTCTGTCTTCGGGACGCAGGCGCACCTCGATATCATACTCATCACCTCTTTCTTTGTATTTAACATCCGTATTTCCGCTGAAATAGGTCTCTACTGTTTTACCGATTGTGGTCACATCGAGCCCGAGTGCGGAAGCCTTCGCCCTGTTCACTACAAACTGGTATTCTGGTTTCGTCTGTTTTCGGCTGATCTCTACATCTTTGACCCCCGGTATATTCAGCAAGGCGTCCTGCACCGCCTCAGAATAATTCCTGGCGTCATCGAGATCGTATCCATATAGATCGATGCTCAGAAGTTTCCCGCTCCCGAACATGATACCGGCCAGCGGATCTTCCGTGCTGAATCTGACCTCGGTACCCGGAATCCGCTCGACCATGGGGCGAATCCGTTGAACTATCTCCTTGGGCGAGGCCTTCCTCTCCCCCTTGGATACCAGTCTTGCGGTAATTCTTCCTCTGTACGATGCCTCTTCCGTACCGAGGGAAAAAGAGCCGGCCCCTGCTGCTCCAGCCCCCCATCGATCAAAATAGGTGTAGAGCTCTGGGACGTTTTTCTCAATGATCGCATTGATCTTCTGACAGACCTCACCCGTCCGCTCAAACCGGGTGCCGACTGGCAGCTCGACATTTATTGACAGCCTCCCCTGATCCTGTTCGGGCATGAATTCTGTCCCGATCAACGGCACCATGCTTAAGGATACAAGCAAGAGGAGCCCTCCCCCAACAACCATCACCTTGCGGTGGGAGAGGGTCCAAGCGAGCAACCTTGAATAGCCATCCTCAAGGGCAACAAACATCCTTTCGCTTGTCCTGAAGAACCGGCTGGTATGCCCTGACTCTACCTCGAGAAATCTGGAACAGAGCATGGGGCTCAGCATCAAGGAGGTGACCAGAGAGGCCACCATGGCCATGGTAACTACAGCTGCCAGGGCACCAAAGAGGACCGCCGTGATCCCCCCGACAAAAACGATGGGCGCAAAAATGGCGACGGTGGTGAGGGTTGAGGCTATCACGGCGGTGCCAACCTCGCTTGCCCCGAATATCGCCCCTTCAGTGGGCCTCTGCCCCCGCTCCCTGTGTCGCTGAATATTATCCACAATGACGATGGCATCATCCACGACCATACCCACGGCAATGGCCAGCGAAGAGAGGGTGACCTGGTTGATGGTGTAGTTCATGAGGTACATCAGCATGAAGGTAATCACCAAGGAGGTGGGGATTGCCACAATAATAATGAGGCTCGCCCTGATATTCCTCATGAAGAGGAGGATAACGAAGAAGACAAAGATACATGCGTAGATGAGGGTATCCCGGAGGTTGTTGATGGAGCTTCGAATAAAGTCGGAGGAGTCGATGGTGACCTTGACCTTGACATCCGGCGGAAGACCTTTCTGGATATCTGTGAGCGCCTCCCTTACCCTCTTTGCCACCTGCACGGTGTTTTCTTTCGACTGCTTCTGCACAAAGACGGTCATGCCCGGCTTCCCGTCAATGAGAACTTCCTGGGTCTTCTCAGCAAACCCATCATATACCCTGGCAATGTCATTGACATGGACCGAGGTCCCGTTATGGTGGGCCAGTACCACCTGGCCGATCTCACGGGGAGACGAGAATTCCGCCGGGGTCCTCACCAGATAGTCCATTGCACCTGATTTCAGGTGGCCGCCGGGGTTGCTCAGGTTTTGCAAGGCCAGTGCCTGGACAACATGAGCGGTGGTAAGACCAAAGGCCTCGAGCCGCGTCCGGTCAATCTCCACCTTGATCTGTCTTTGCAGCCCCCCCCGGTAGGTTGCCGTGGCCACACCGGGGATCCTCTTTAAGGGATCACAGATATCCTTGCTGACGATACGTTCGAGATCCCCCCAGCTTTGATCGGCGCTTACGCCGAGGATGACGACCGGAAACATGGAGAAGTCATATTTAAAAATGACAGGGGTATCCGCCGCCTCCGGGAGCCTCTTTCTGACCATCTCCACCTTATCCCTGATATCGTTGGTTGCTTCTCCCAGATTTATCCCCCATTTGAATTTTGCCGTGACCACAGAGAGGCCTTCCATGGAGATGGATGTTAGCTCATCCAGTTTCTGCGTGGTGCTGATGCTCTCCTCCAGCGGCTCTGTGATACTGGTCTCCACCTCCTGAGGACCAGCCCCTTCATAGGTGGTAATCACCGAAACAGATGGGATGTCGATATCCGGCATCAGGTCCAGTCCCAGCAAGGGGAGGGCCACAGATCCCAAGACAATCATGGCGAGAAAGACCATCAGGGTGGTGACGGGCTTCCTGACCCCAACCTCCGGTAGTTTCACTTGTTGGCTCCCTCTTCTATAATCTCAACCTCGGCTCCCTCCTGGAGGTAATTCATCCCATTGGTCACCAATTGATCTCCCTGTTTCAGCCCCTCCAGCACCTCCACGAGGTCTCCCTGTTGGAGACCAAGCTTGACCGGTACCCGATGAGATTGCCGGACAGCTACCACATAGACATATCGTTCCCCCCCCTCACTCCCCAGGACCGTATCGCGATGCACTACCACGGTATTATCCTTGTGCGCCAGGGCAAAAAAGACGCGGGCAAACATCCCCGGCCCCAGAAGATTCTCTTTATTTGCTATCGTGATCTCGACCTGGAGCGTTCTGGTCATGAGGTCTACGGCAGGGTAAACACGTTCCACTGTTGCCGGAAAATCTCTTTCAGGAAAGGCGTCCACCTTGATGGTGGCTGGCGTCTTCCCGGACCGGATATTTTTCAAATAGCGCTCTGGAACCCCCGCCACAACTTTCACCGTCTGGATATCCTCAATGGTTACAATAGGCGTATCTGTATGCACGATATTCCCTTCATCGATGTGCTTTTGGGTGACCACACCGGTCAAGGGCGAGACAATGGTGGATTCCCGGTACTGAATCTTTGCCAGGTCCAGGTTTGCCTGGGCCGCTTGGTATCCGGCTTGGGCCTGCGTATAGGCCGTCTTCATCTTCTCGTACTGTTGCACTGCAATCACCTTTTTCTCCATGAGTTGAGAAAAACGCTCGTGGTCCTTTCCGGTCTGTTCCAGGTTGGCTGCCGCCTCGGCCACAGCCGCCTCGGCCTTTTTAACCTGTGCAAGATATTCCTCATGGTCGATCTGGGCGATCTTCTGCCCTTTATGTACCCTCACCCCCTCCCGGACCTCGATGACCTTCCCCCCCTCGGTTAATACCGTCCGCAATTGTTCCAGCCTTCCTGGGACCTTTGGTTTTATAATGACCTTCTGGTTCGCCTCGATCTCGCCGGAGATCTCAAGGGTCTCACTGATTGAACCGAGACGCACAGTGGTAACGACAACGGGTACCGTCTTTTTCTTTGGTGCCTTCCCCTTCTCCTTGAGGGGTATACCGTACTTACTAAACAGCAGGGCCGTGAGCACAAGGGCCACGATGATGAGTAGCACTATGACATATCTCATTCTCACCTTTTTATCCATGAAGCCTCCTCCCAATCGCTTGCGTAATGCGTGAAGACGTTATATCGGCCTCCCGTGCGAATACGCGGCACTGTATCCACTTGTTGCATGGGCCATATCTGTCTTAACTCGTGTCATAACTATGAAAGGCACCGTGGTACTAGCCATTTTTTTAATGAACCATCACTTTTGAACTGTTCGCTTTACGACGTTTTACAAACAGGGCGCCTATCAAGGCGGCGCAGATCATGATGCCTAATGTTCGAAAGGTGGCTTCAAAGGCATACGAGCTGGCATAGCTCGCGATGTAGCCTTGCAGCGTTGCCTGAAACTTTTGTAAGGCCGGCCCCATAAAAGATTTTCCGTAGATCAGAAGCTCCTTCCCTATCAATCCCCTCGTTGCAGGAGAGCCGTAGTGAACCTTGCTTGAAAGGATGGTATAAAATGTGGCTGTCTTCATGGAATAGAGGGAAACGGCAAAGGTCGTGCCGATACTTCCAAAGATGAGGCGGACAACATTCAAGATGGTCGAGCCCATGTTAATATGTTTTGCAGAGAGCCCCGATAAGGAAATCACAAACATGGGTGTGAAGCACCCGCAGTTAAATATGGCCCATTTTGCATAATCCCACATAATCTGAGACTTAGGGGTATCGACGCCCGTGTGAAAATAGAAACTCATGAGCATCGCGCCTACCAAGCAGATAAGAAGCACGGTCTTCGGTTGCCAGCGATCGCTCAAGATGCCGGAAACAATGAGAGCTAAACCACCGGCCAGAGAACCCGGCAGCATGATCAACCCCGAGGTCAGCGTTGTGAATTGCCGCAGCTTTTCCAAGTAGACCGGCAGTAACAGCCAAAAGCCATAGGTCGCCAAGGCGGACAGGGCCAGGACAGATACCCCGACGGCGTAGGTCCGGTTGGAAAAGAGGCGCA
>Ga0154625_1015_pt9 | contig 13870 bp, 12 predicted proteins | sample Rifle2008BG13ft_FD_116054 | JGI IMG/M metagenome (GOLD analysis project Ga0154625, IMG submission 116054) | Deltaproteobacteria bacterium RBG_13_52_11 | reverse complement strand
GGTGAAGGTCTCCAGGGGGATTGGGACATCGATCCCCTTCAGGTTGTATTCCCGAGCCCCAAGGACCAAAAGCCACTCCCCCTCCTTGGGCAAACGCAGACGGGATGTGATCTCTTTCCGATTGCCCCCGTTCAGGGAGGCACCGGTGATGGACTCAGGGGAGCGTTGGATATCCTCCAAGGTGCCCGAGGCCAACACCCTCCCGCCGTTCGTACCCCCTCCAGGGCCTAAGTCGATGATGTGGTCCCCGCTGCGGATGGTCTCCTCATCGTGCTCCACCACCAGGATGGTATTGCCCCGATCTCTCATGTCCTTGAGTGCCGCGAGCAGCCTCTGATTATCGCGGGGATGGAGCCCGATAGTCGGCTCATCGAGGATATAGCAGACCCCCCGAAGGTTGGAGCCGAGCTGGGCCGCCAGGCGGATTCGCTGGGCCTCTCCACCCGAGAGGGTATCCATGCGACGGTCCAGTGCCAGATAGGAGAGCCCCACCCGGTTGAGGAATTGGAGCCGGGCCATGACCTCCTTGATGATTCCCTCGGCGATGGGTTGTTCGGCCTCATCAAAACGGAATTCACTCATCACCTGCTCTGCATCTTGCACCGCGAGGGAGACCAGATCCCCTATCCCCCACCCCTGCACCTTCACTGCGAGGGCGGCCTCCTTGAGGCGCTGCCCGTTACACAGGGGGCATGTTTGCTCTCCCAGGTAGGGGAGGAGGTGATCGAGGAGTCCGTTCCCCTCGGCGTATTGCAACAATTCCCGCAGGAGGGGGATGACCCCTTCAAATCCCTCGCCGCCGTAGAGGATCTCCCTCTTTTTCCTTTCTGTTAACTTCCGCACTGGCCTGTCCAGGGGGATGCCGAGCCTCGTATGGATCTTCTGCAGGACCTTACCTTTTTGCCTTTTCAACGGCCCCTGCTCAAAGGGTGCGACGGCGCCTCCCTCGAGGGATCTCCCCAGATCAGGGAGGATCAGGTCATCAACGAAGTCGCTCAGGGTTCCCAGGCCCTGGCAGCGGGGGCAGGCCCCGTGGCGGCTGTTGAAGGAGAAGAGCCGAGGATCGAGCTCCTCAAACCCGATATGGCACCGGGGGCAGTAGAGTCGCTGGCTGAAGATCCTCTCCCCCCCTTCAGGGTTTAAGAGATAGATGGTCCCCTTGCCCAGCGCGAGCCCCCTGTTCACCTGCTCCATGAGCGCGGAACGGTCCTCTTGCCTGATCTCTCGGCGATCCACCACGGCATCGATTGCGTGCTCGTGATAGCGGCTCAGGCGGGGGAGGGGATCGAGGTCCATGATTACCCCATCGATCCTCGCCTGGAGATAGCCCCCTTGCCGTGCCCCCTCAAGGACTTCCTTGTGAAACCCCTTGCGCCCCATCACCAGGGGGGCGAGTATCGTCACCTCCCCTTTGGCGTAGCCCCTCAGGATCTCCTCTGTGATACCCTCAGACGGTTGAGAGGAGATCTCACCGCCGCAGCGGTGGCAGTGTTGGGCACCCACCTTGCTGTACATGAGCCGCAGGTAGTGGTAGATCTCCGTCGTGGTGGCCACGGTGGAGCGCCTCCCCCCTTGGCTGGCCCTCTGCTCGATGGCGACAGTGGGGGGGATGCCGGTGACAAGGTCTACCTGGGGCCGGTCCATGATCTTGAGATACTGCCTGATGTATACGGAGAGGCACTCCAGGTAACGCCTCTGCCCCTCGGCGAAGCAGATGTCGAAGGCGAGGGTCGATTTCCCCGAACCAGAGATACCGGTGACGACCACGAGCTTATCCCGGGGGATGGCGATGGTGACATCCTGTAAATTATGCTCCCTGGCCCCGGTAACGCAGATGGCGTCCCCATTTCCCCCGTGTGCATGGGGGGGCAAGGGGGAGAGCGCCACCCCTTCTTCCCTCAGGTATCTCCGCAGGAAGCGGCCGGTGTGGGAGTTCTCACACGCGGCCACCTCCTCCGGGGTTCCGAGGGCCACCACATACCCTCCTTCATCACCGCCTTCTGGTCCGAGATCGATGACGTGATCGGCGCACTTGATCACATCCATATTGTGCTCGATGACCACCAGGGTATTCCCCTGTTCCAACAGCTCCTCGAAGGTGCCAAGGAGCTGGCGGATGTCGTCGAAGTGTAGCCCGGTGGTGGGCTCGTCGAAGATAAAGAGGGTTTTCCCTTTTCCGCTTCCAATATGGCGGGCGAGCTTCAAGCGCTGGGCCTCCCCCCCTGCAAGGGTATTGAGGGGCTGTCCGAGCCTCAAATATCCCAATCCCACCTTGACTAAGGGGGAGAGGGGGGCACGGATCGTGGGGTAATCTTGAAAAAACTCCATGGCCTCCTGAACCGTCATCTCCAGGATGCCGTTGATGCTTTTCCCACGGTCAACCACTTCCAAGATCTCTGCCTTGAAGCGCCTGCCGCGGCACACAGGGCAGGTGATGTAGACATCGGAGAGGAACTGCATCTCGACCTTTTCAAACCCCTCGCCTTGACACTCCTCGCACCTCCCCCCAGTGCAGTTAAAGGAGAAGGCCCCCGGGGTATACCCCCTTGCCCTGGCAAGGGGGAGTCGGGCGAAGCGGCGGCGGATGGGGTCGTAGGCCTTGAGGTAGGTGAGGGGGTTGGCCCGCGGAGTCCGCCCGATGGGGCGCTGGTCCACCAGGACCACGTCGGAGATCAGCTCCGCCCCGGTGATCTCCTTGTATTGCCCCGGCCTTTCTTCATAGGCACCCCGGGCCCTCTGGAGCCCCCTATATAAGATGTCTTCGGCCAGGGTGCTCTTGCCCGATCCGGAGACACCGGTGATACAGGTCATCACCCCCAGGGGGATCTCCAGATCGATCCCCTTTAAGTTGTGCTCAGCTGCTTCGCGGACTGTAATGGCCTTCCCATCTTTCGGCGCGCGGCGCTTCCTGGGCACAGGGATATTCACGTTTCCTTTAAGATACCTCCCGGTGAGGGAACGCGGTTCATCCATGATACCGGCGATGGGGCCGTGGTAGACGAGCGTCCCCCCCTGCTCACCAGCCCCAGGCCCCAGGTCCACGATGTAATCGCACCCCCTGATGATCTCCGGGTCGTGTTCCACCACGACGACCGTGTTCCCCAGGTCTCTCAGGGCGTGGAGGATCTGCACCAGGCGATTGCTGTCGCGGGGGTGCAGCCCGATGCTCGGCTCATCCAAGATATATAAGGTGTTCACCAGGGAGGAGCCGAGGGCCTTGGTGAGGCTCACCCGCTCCACCTCGCCCCCTGAGAGGGTGCGGGACTGGCGGTCCAGGGTGAGATAGGAGAGCCCCACCTCCATCAGATATCGCAACCTCCCGTTGATCTCACGAAGGAGGAGTACCGAGACCTCATCTCCGGGCAGGGTGCTGAGCGCTTGGAAGAAGGCCTGGGCCTCACCGATGCTCATGGCAGAAACCTCGGCGATGTTTTTCCCCTTGATCCTCCACAAGAGTGCGTCCGCCTTGAGGCGCTGCCCCTTGCAGTCGGGACAGGTGATATAGCTTCGATAGCGTGAAAGAAAGACACGGACATGGAGCTTATAGCGTTTGGTCTCCAACCACCGGAAAAAGCCCCGCACCCCGTAGAATCCCTCGTCGCCGTCGAAGATGGCTTGTTGATCCGCCTCCTTGAGGTCCTTGAAGAGGCAATCGATGGGGATCTTCCGTCGTCGGCAAAAGGCGATCAGGTCTGCGAACTCCTGACGGGCGATGCCGGTCCACGGCTTGATGGCCCCCTGACGGATGGTCTTGTTCTTATCCGGGACCACGAGGTCGAGGTCAACGTCTATGACCCGGCCAAACCCCCGGCAGGTCTTGCAGGCCCCGATAGGGGAGTTAAAGGAGAAGATGTTGGGGTTGGGGTCTCGGTAGGAGATATCGCAGTAGGGACAATGCAGACGGGTGCTGAAGAGGAGGCTCTCACCGTCTTCTCGGTGTACCACCAGATGCCCCTCTCCAAAGTGCAGGGCCTGCTCCAGGGAATCGATCAATCGCTTTCTCTCCTCGGGCCGCAACACCAGGCGATCGACCACCACCTCGATTACTTCCTCCAATTTTCCCACTTCTTCCAGGGGTACTACCTCGCCATTGCGGAAGATCCGGTGGAACCCCAGGCCGGCGAGCTGCTTGATTTTCTCTGCGGACGAGATCTCCCTTATTTGAAAGGGGAAGGTGATGATTATCCTGCTTCCGGCGGGAAGCTGATGGAGCTGGCTAAAGATGGTCTGGGGGGTCTCCCTTTGCACGGTGCGGCCGCACTCTCGGCAGGAAAGCTCAGCCATCCGGGCGTAGAGGAGCTTGGTGTAGTCGTTGATCTCCGTCATGGTCCCCACGGTGGAGCGGGAGGTCCTGACCGGGTCACCCTGTTCGATGGCGATGGCCGGGGGGATCCCCTCTATCCTCTCCACGTGGGGGCGGTCCATGCGGTCCATGAACTGGCGGGCATAGGGGGAGAAGGTCTCCACATAGCGGCGCTGCCCCTCGGCATAAAGGATGTCGAAGGCGAGGCTTGACTTCCCCGAGCCGCTCACCCCGGTGACGACGGTGATCTGCCCGAGGGGTATCTCCAGGTCGAATCCCTTGAGGTTGTGCTGCCTTGCCTTGATGACCTTTATAGTCTTCTCCGCCATTGGTATTATTCTAATCACTCGTGAGTAAGAGTGAAAGGGGGCCGTTTTTATTTTGCCTTGCGGCCCGGTTTTTAGTTAATATAGAGAAGGAAATTTGGAGGTGGTTACAAACATATCAATAGATTACCTAGAAAATAAATCTTTTCTCCCTCTCCCCCTGTGGGGGAGAGGATACAGGTGAGGGGGAAACCATCTGAGGCCATATTCACCCTCACCCCCCGGCCTCTCCCGTCCCCGCCATAAGGACGGCGGGATCTTCGACAGGGAGAGGATGAATGAGAAGTATTTTTCCCGCCACGCCAAGGCGTGGCGGGATTCGTGGGTGACGATGCCGTTATGGAGAATTATCTTGAGGCGTATCGTAAGGATTGAACGATAGAGCGTGGGAGGTAAGCGATGAACAGGGTAGAGCAGGCAGTCTCTTGCTTTCGTGAAGGGTTTTCGTGATCCCAGGCAGTGTTCTCCAGTTTTGGAGAGGACTCCGGTCTCGATCGCGAGCGTGCCCTCAGGGTTGCCGGGGCCTTCGGGGGTGGGATGGCCCGCATGGGGGAGACATGCGGCGCGGTAACGGGTGCCTTTATGGCCATCGGGCTTAAATACGGTAAGGCCAAGGCCGGGGATGAGGGGGCACGGGAGCGGACCTATGAGCTGGCGAGAGAGTTTGTGACCAGGTTCAAGGCTCGTCATGGTTCCATTCGTTGTAGGGAATTGCTCGGCTATGACCTCAGCTCGCCCGAGGAAAGGGAGGCGGCACGGCAAAGGGGGCTCTTTGATACCCTCTGTACCCGCTTGGTGCAAGACGCAACAGAGATTGTTGAAGAGATACTATGAGTGTCACCCGCGAGGGGTTAGATACCTCGAAGGGTGCTCGTACAGGGTTCAGAGTCGCGGACTAGGTCAAGAGGGCTGAAAGGCATTGCGATCGAAAAAGTCTTGAATGTTTCATGCTCTTGTGATATTTCACTCACAATATGACGAAATGACGATGAAGTGAAGAAATGGTTCCCCTTTTTTTATCTGAGGAGGTATAAGACATGTTCGAGTTGATCATGAAAGGTGGGGTGATCATGATCCCCATCATCTTCTTTTCGATTATCGGGCTTGCCCTCATCCTTGAAAGGATCTGGACCCTCTGGAGGATTCGTCTTGACATCCCGAGGTTTGCCCGGGAGATCTTCCTCGATGTGGAAGGCGGGCAATTTAAGAAGGCCTTGGAGCGATGTAAAAGGGTGAGACATCCCATTGCCGATGTATTTAAGATAGGAATCCTGAACCGGACCCTCAAACGGGACGAGATGGAAAAGATGATGGAGCGGGAAGGGGATGAACAGGTCCAATACCTGGAGCACTACCTAGGCGCCTTAATCATGATCATCGGCGTTGAGCCGATGATGGGGTTTCTCGGCACCATCGTCGGCCTGATCCGGGCATTCATGGCATGGGAACAGTTGGGGAGCAATATTACCGTGAGTGCCTTAGCCGCCGGGATTTATCAGGCGATGATAACCACGGCAGGGGGGCTCATTGTGGCCATCCCCTACTATATCATCTATCACCTCATTGTCGGGAAGATTAAGGGGCACGCCCAGGAGATGACGTACTATGGCAATGAGTTAATCGATATCTTGACAAGGACCAAAGAGGGAGGAGTTCGATGAAGATCAGGACCCATCGAGACTCAACCGTGAGCCTGGAATCGTTTGCTATCACCGACATCATCCTCAACATGTTTATCTTCTTTTTCACCTCCTTCAGCCTCGTTTACACCTTCAATCCTGCCCGGGAGTCCAGGATTATCGTGAAACTCCCGCAAGCCGATGTCAGAACGCCTGTTGACCAGACAGAGCCCATCGTCGTGGCCATCAACAGCCAAAATGAGGTCTTCCTCAATAATAGACCCACGGGCCTCACGGATTTGAAGACAGAGCTGCAATCCCTCATCTCCTTAAACAAAACAAGGCCTGTGATCGTCAGGGCAGACAAGAGCGTAGTCTTCGATCAAGTCGTCCAGGTCCTCGCGGTGGCGCGGAATTCGGGCGTGGAACGCCTGGACATTGCCGTTGAAGAGCGACCCTCTGCCCTTCCTTCCAAACCGTAACAGACCTCTCAAGGTCTTTCATGAAATGGTTACATGCGCCCCTTGTACCTGGCAATGAAAATTGGATGAAAAGGAGGTGCGGTCATCGCTCAGAAGGTTATCATCTATGGCAAGGCGGGTTGACCCTACACCGCTTCGGCTAGGTCAGCCTACAGCGATGCTGTGTATTACGATGTCCACGAGGACCCCGCAAGGCTCCAGGAGATGCTCACGTACTCCAAAGGCTCCCGGCAGGTGCCCGTCATCGTTGAAGGTGATAAGGTCAAAATCGGGCACGGAGGCACCTGAGGGGTTTAGCTGCCGGTAGGTTACCGGCAGGTTTGTTATCCCACTCGCGGAAGAGGAGAAAAGCCCTTGCCTTTGGGCGAAGACTGTAGCTAGATTTTTCTCCCAAAAGGGCTCAAGGGTCCAAGGTGTCGGGGGTTTTACAAACATGTTTGAATGATTTTCACTCGAACCCTTGAACCCTGCCGCTAGCGGCATCCCGCTTCCGTAAATCTACATTGCAGGGCGGGATCGTATCCTTGACCCCTTAAGCTATCTGCTTCAGCCGATGGTAGTTTACTTTGTGAAATCCTAACCGGGATTCATGCTCGATGTCTCTACGCTTAAAACTTCTTTGCCTCGCCCTCCTGGTGGAGGGTTTGGCTTTTGTCTTGGCCCTGGTCTTGGCGCGGGTGTGGGGCATAGCGTTATTCCCCCTTACTGAGCACCTGCTGCGCGATTGCCTGATCGGGACTGTTGCGGCGTCAATTCCTTTTGCCCTCTTTGTCTTTTCCTTGTCCAAAAAGGCCAAAACGATCCCCCTGTTAGGTTCAGTCAGCAAGACGGTGAGAGGTGAGATAAAGGCCCTCTTTGCCTCGACCCCATTGATCGATATCTGCCTTATCTCTCTCTGGGCGGGGCTTGCCGAGGAGCTTTTGTTTCGGGGGGTGATTCAGGCCAAATGGGGCCTCCTCGCGGCAAGTATCCTCTTTGGCCTCTTGCACGCTGTGACCCCTGCCTATGCAGTTGTGGCTACCGTGATAGGATTATATATCGGTCTGCTCTATCATTTTTTTCAGAGCCTTCTGATACCCATTCAGTTGCATTGTATCTATGATTTTGGGGCCTTGATCTATCTCAAATATTTTGTCCGCGAGTAGTGTAATGTAGGAACAAATTCCCCGGCTGGATTGTCTCATTATATGAGGAAAAAGAAGCAGACAAGAGATGAAGACCTTGAGTTTGTTGCCTTGTGCCAAGAAGGGGATGTCGATGCCTTTGAGGTATTGGTGAGGAGGCACCAGAAGAGGATGCTCAACATCGCATACCGGATCATCGGTAACTATGACGAGGCATGCGAGATGGTGCAGGATACCTTCATCGCAGCCTATAAAAATATAGCGGGTTTTCAAAGAAAGGCCAAATTCGCGACGTGGCTCTATGCCATCTGCATTAATCTTTCGAGAAATAGACTAAAGCAGTTGAAGACCAGGCGATATCGTGAAGGGTGCTCGATTGATGACCCCATCATGACACCTGACGGTGAGATCAAAGGAGAACCCCCATCGAACGAGCCGTCTGCCCTCGAACGGCTCGAAGAGCGGGATATCCAGCAGAAGGTGCAGGGGTGCATCAACACCCTCGATCACGAATTCAAAGAGGTCATCATCTTGAGAGATATACAAGGTTTTTCTTATGAGGAGATAAGCTCGATGCTGAAGGTGCCGGAAGGGACCGTTAAATCGAGGCTCTTTAGGGCGCGCGAGGGCGTGAAGGACTGCTTGAAGAAGGCAATAGGAGATCTCTAGATGGAATGTATGGAAGTTCAAAAGAGGCTCTCAGCCTACCTAGAGAAGGTCGTTTCCCCAAAACAAAAGGCGCTCATTGACGGCCATCTCAAAAAGTGTAAGAAGTGCAAGGAGTCGCTCGCCGATCTCAGGAAGGCCATTGAGTACGTTCAGAAGCTTGAAGAGGTTGAGCCTCCGGCATGGCTAGCGCAGAAGGTCATGGCGCAGGTGAGGTCGGAGGCTGAGGCGAAGAGGGTGATATGGCAGAGGCTTTTTCGCCCCTTCCATATCAAGCTCCCCCTGGAGGCCATTGCCCTCATTTTTATCGCCGTGGGGGCGATCTATATCTTCAAGGCCATGCAGCCGGAAATGAGGCTTGCCAAGATCCCGACAGAGACGAGAGAAGTGGCACCGGCTCCGGTAACAGCGTTTAAAAAAGAAAAGCCCCCTACCGCTGATAAGGAACAACCTCCCCCTGCCAAGGCAAGGGAGGAGCTCATGTATGAAAAAAAGGTAGAGACTCGCGAAGAAAGAAGACCGACTGCGGCTCCCCTGGCCCCGGCGGCGCTGGCCAAACAGGGGGGGGCTGCTTCCCCACTTGGCTATGCTGACCATACCACCGTGAATCGTAACGTTGCATCATCATTGCAAGGCGTGCGTCCAAAGGCAGCGGCTGAGATGAAAACCCAAGTCCTTCATTTTGTCGTTAAAGTCGAAGACCTCGAGATTGCCAGCAGAGATATCGAAGGGATCGTGCGACAGTTGGGGGGAAAGGCCATCACGACAGAACCTCTTAAGGACAGGGCCGTCATCGCTGCAGAGCTCGACTCGCAAAAAATGCAGGAGCTTTTTGACCGATTACGTCTCATCGGAGAGGTTCAGGAAAAGGGATCACCCGTGGAGGCAGGGGAGGGGGCGGTGGAGGTAAGGGTGGAGGTTGAAAGAATATCGCCAAATCCTTAAAGCCATGCCTTTTCTTCAGGGGAAAAACGTTTATTTCCATCATCCATCTGTCATTAAGACAGGTAGCCGTGAACTTTTTGTGATTCATCCTTGTCTAATAAACTGAGCTCGGTCAGAAAAAAAAGGAGGTTTACCATGAACATGAAAAGGAAATATCATCACAGCGCCCTTGCGGCCCTCTTATTCGTGGGCATCGCCTGGGGTATGTCGGCCGCCCCGGCCATGGGGGATGAAAGCTCTAAGGCTATGGCCACCGGCTTGCGGGATCAGACAGGGGTGGCGGTGACGATCTACAACGTCAACCTCGGGCTCGTGAAGGATCAACGGAAGATAAGCCTCAACAAAGGGATTGGTGAGCTGCGGTTTATGGATGTGGCTTCGCAGATAATCCCGACGAGTGTCTCCATCAGATCCCTGGTAGATCCCAAGAGCCTCCAGATCCTTGAGCAGAACTACGAGTACGACCTGCTCAACCCCCAGAAGCTCCTCGACAAGTATGTGGGGAAAGAGGTGAAGCTTTACTATAAGAATCCCTACACCGAACGGGAGGAGATTGTCACCGCTACCCTGCTCTCCAACAACGGGGGCCCCATATTCAAGATCGGTGAGGAGATAACCTTCGGGCATCCGGGGAGGGTTATATTCCCCAAGGTCCCGGACAACCTCATCTCAAAGCCGACCTTGGTATGGCTCCTCGAAAATGACCTTTCCCAGGCCCAGAGGATCGAGGCGACCTATCTCACCAACGGCATCAACTGGCGGGCCGACTACGTCGTCACCTTGAATGACAAAGACGATCGAGCTGATCTTTCGGGTTGGGTCACCATCGACAATAAAAGCGGGGCAACGTATCAGGATGCAAAACTCAAACTCATTGCCGGAGATGTCAACCGGGTTCGCGACGAATGGGAGTATAAAGACAAGATGGTTCGGGCAGCCATGGGAGAGGCAAAGAAGGCAGAACCCCAGTTTAAAGAAGAGGAGTTCTTTGAGTACCACATATACACCCTGCAGCGGCCGGCGACGATCAAAGAGAATCAGACCAAACAGATCAGCCTCGTCACTGCTAACGCAATCCCCGTCAAAAAGGAACTCATCTATTACGGTGCCCAATCGTATTACCGCTCTCAGTACGGAGAGGTGATATCAAACCAGAAGGTCGGCGTCTTTGTGGAGCTAGCAAACAAGAAAGAGCATAACCTCGGCATCCCCCTGCCCAAGGGCACCATACGGGTCTATAAGAATGACAAGGAAGGGAGCCTCCAGTTTGTCGGGGAGGACGCCATAGATCACACGCCTAAGGACGAAAAGGTGAGGATAAAGCTCGGCGACGCCTTTGATGTGGTCGGGAGCAGAAAGCAGATCGACTGGAAGAAGATCGCCTGGGATACCTATGAGGCGGCTTTTGAGGTCTCCCTGAGGAACCACAAGAAGGAGGATGTCGTCGTGAGGGTCATCGAGCCCATACCAGGGGATTGGGAGATGATCAGTTCATCGCACGAGCATGCCAAGACCGAGGCATCCACGGCTGAGTTCACCCTTCCTGTTCCCAAGGATAAGGAGACCAAGCTCACCTACCGGGCAAGGATGAGATTCTAGGTAAATTTTCGGGATTGCTTCGAAGTTGTATATATCAACTCCCTCTCCCGCCAGCGGGCCGTAAGGGCCCGGCCCCATAAGAACGGGAAGAGGGTTGGTCCGCCCTCGGCGTCGCCAGGGCGAGGCGGCCGGGGGGTGACGGTGGATATGGTTTTCCCCCTCACCTTTATTCTCTCCCCAAGGGGAGAGAATAAATATTGAGAGTATATAATTTCTTAATAATCATACTCCCTCTGAGGGGGCTGGCTGAGCTCATAGCTGTGCCCCCTCAGGCCACCTTTAACAAATCTTACCATATATTGATACTTTATAATTGCCATGCTACGTTTTTTTGAAGAATCTATTTAATAATTAAATTCTGCCTAGAATATTATATTGCGATGGAGTCTGTTGTTTACTATACTATTGTTTGTCATTATGAATAATCCATTTTAGAATATGGAGGTACATCATGCCTGTCACTAAAAAACTTATCGATGAAGCCCTTTCTCTTCCAGTCGAGGAGCGGGTACATCTCGCAAATTCCTTATTGGAAAGCCTTAACATGCCCAATCCAGCCATTGATAAGAAATGGGCGGAGGTAGCTAAACGACGGCTTGGGGAGCTTCGTTCAGGAAAAGTCAAACCGATTCCAGGTAACGAGGTATTTGATAGAGTTCATGAACGGTTTCCCAAATGAGATATGTTTTCCACCCTGAAGCCGAGATTGAGTTTGTCGCCGCAATAGACTACTATGAAGATCGTGAGTCTGGTCTCGGATACGATTTCGCTATTGAAGTACATTCAACCATCGACAACATCCTCAATTTTCCACAAGCTTGGCCTATACTTGAAGACGATATCCGGCGCTGTCAGACCCGTCGTTTTCCTTATGGCATTATCTATGCGATCCACGAAGATGTTCTCTTCATTCTAGCTGTTATGCACCTTCATAGAGATCCAGGGTATTGGAAAGATCGATCGAAGTAATTAGCAGAACCTTTCATCCAACCTGACCAGTGCCAAACTGGGCTATAGTGGGGACGTAGTTGACTATCGTGATTTATCTTGCACGTTGCAACAGCGGATATCCATGGCAGGCTCATGGATAGAAAGGGGGGGGCAATGATGCAGGCAGTCAGGGAGTTCTCGCTCGAGGCCATACAGCCGAACCTGCGCCTCATCCAAACTTTGGAATCCATCGAGGAGTTGTGTCGCTCCATCCAATTATCCGGTCACACCCAACCGATCCACGTCTGGTTTGATGGATGGCATTTCCGGATTGTGGATGGCGAGAAACGATGGAGGGCATGCCGGAAGCTCGGCATGACTATAGTGAAGGCCGTGATTGTAGAAATTAGTTAGTAAAGTAACTACTACTGTCTCCTCTCCCCTCGGGGAGAGGATGAGGTGAGGGGGAAAACTATACTTAAAGCCACCCTCACCCCAACCCTCTCCCGCCGGCGGGAGAGGGGGCGAATGATATTTTCATCGTTCGTATGTGCTGAAATAGTCATGGGAAATTATCAATAAAGGATGATCTATGCACTGTGTCTGCTGCATCAAACAGGTCCCTAACACCGCCGACGTCAAGATAGATCCGGATACCAATACGCTCATCCGCTCAGGCGTCGAGTCCATCTCCAACCCCTTCGATATCGTGGCGCTGGAGACAGCTGTCCGGCTCAAAGATCAATACGGTGGGAAGGTCACGGTCATCAGCATGGGGCCTCCGCAGGCAGAGAGCTGTCTCAGGGAGGCGTTGTCCATGGGGGCCGATGAGGTGATCCTCCTCTCCGACCGCGCCTTTGCCGGGGCAGATACCCTCGCTACAAGCTACACCTTGGCCAAGGCCATCGAGCAGGTGCATCGCCGGAGGCCGGTCGACCTCATCGTGTGCGGAAAGCAGGCGATTGACGGGGATACCGCGCAGACAGGCCCTGGCATCGCTACCCGGTTAGGATATACCCAATTTACCTACGTCGTCGAGGTCCAAGGTCTCGATGAGGCCAAAGGTGAGATCCAGGTAAAGCGCAAGGTAGAAGGGGGTTTCGAGATCATCCGCGGCCCCTTGCCTGCATTGCTGACCGTGGAGTTAGAGGCGGCTAAACCCCGACGCGCCCCGCTCCCTCTCCTGATCCATTCCCTGCGGGCCAAGGTCGCCGTGTGGGATGCGCAGGCAATCGGGGCCGATCCGGCTATGATAGGTCTGAAGGGGTCCCCTACCTGGGTGAAGAGGATCTTCGGGCCGCCGGCCAAGGAAGGGGGTCCTGCCTTCGACGCCCAGAAAGACCCTCGCCACGCCGTGGCCCAGGGCCTGGATGCGCTGATGGCGGACGAGCGGTTCGCTCAACAATTGCTCAAGGGGTGGAAGCAATAATGGCGAAGAATACCAAGGGGATCGAGGTCGCCGAGATCATCCCTGATCAATGTATCGGGTGCCAGATCTGCGTGGCCGAGTGCCCGGTCGGCGCCATCGAGATGGTAGATGGTGTTGCCCGCATCGACCCGGAGGTCTGCATCGGGTGCGGGAAATGCGCCGAGGTCTGCCCTGTGGGGGCGGTCCGGTTCGAGCGGAAGAAACGCCAGCGAAAGCCTGCCGAGCTGAAAGAGGCGGCCCAAAAACCGGTATCCGATTACCAGGGGGTGGGGGTCTTCATCGAGGTCGCCGATGGGGTCGGCGCGGAGGTCGCGTGGGAGTTGATCGGCAAGGCGCGCGAATTGGCCCAGAAGCGCGAGCAACAAGTGATCGGTCTCCTCCTCGGTTACCGCGTCGAGGGGATCGCCCAGGAGGCCATCGCCTTCGGGTGCGACGAGGTCTATTGCA
>Ga0154625_1055_pt1 | contig 13915 bp, 16 predicted proteins | sample Rifle2008BG13ft_FD_116054 | JGI IMG/M metagenome (GOLD analysis project Ga0154625, IMG submission 116054) | Deltaproteobacteria bacterium RBG_13_52_11 | reverse complement strand
GATTTCCCAAGGGAAGCGAGATCGCCAACCTCTCCATCTTCGGATACGACCCCAAGCAATACTATACCGGGCGCGGCCCTTTGGAGGCCGCGAGCATCGGTGTTAAACTCGGCCCTGAGGATTGCGCCTTTCGCTTGAACCTGGTGAGCTTGGAGGTCATCGGAGGGGCGGTGATCATGGAGGATTACAGCGCCGGCCATATCTCCACCGAGGAGGGGGGCGAGATCATCAGGGATCTGGACAGAGAGCTGGGTGACTCGGTCTTCCGGTTCTATCCGGGGGTGAGCTACCGCCACCTCCTGGTCTGGAAGGGAGGCGGAGAGGGGCTGGTGACCACCCCTCCCCACGACATTACCTCCCAGGAGATCGGGGGCTACCTCCCCCAAGGTGAGGGTGCGGCGGAGCTCATCAAGCTCATGACCGACACCCAGATCCTTTTGAAAGCACACCCCATAAACCACAAGAGGCACGAGGAGGGGAGGCGAGAGGCCAATGCCACGTGGCCCTGGGGTCAGGGGAAGGCCCCTCAGATGCCGAGCTTTACCGAGCGGTTTGGTCTCACGGGGAGTGTCATTTCGGCTGTTGACCTAATCAAGGGGATCGGCATCTATGCCGGCTTGAAGGTGATTACCGTACCCGGTGCTACCGGCTATTTGGACACCAACTATCAAGGTAAGGCCGAGTATGGACTGCAAGCACTGGATAAAGATGATTTCGTCTACATACACGTGGAGGCCCCTGATGAGGCCTCGCACAACGGGGATCTGGATGCAAAGATAGCGGCCATCGAGGCCTTTGACGAGAAGGTCGTGGGGACCATCGTCAGAGGGATGGAGCGCAGGGAGGACTACAAGATCATGGTCCTGCCCGACCACCCCACCCCTATCGAGCTGAAGACCCACGCTGATGACCCGGTCCCCTTTGTGATCTATGATTCCCACGACAAAGGCACGTCGAGGGGAAGGGGGTTTGACGAACAAACAGCTGCCAAGAGCGGTATTGTGATCGACGAGGGGTATCAACTGATGGAACGATTTGTGAGGGGGAAGCCGTGAAGACCAAGTTCATCTTCATCACGGGAGGTGTGCTCTCCTCCCTGGGAAAAGGGCTGGCTGCCTCCTCCATCGGGGCACTGATGGAGAGCAGGGGGCTCACCATCTCCATGCTCAAGTTTGACCCCTACATCAACGTGGACCCAGGCACCATGAACCCCTTCCAGCACGGAGAGGTCTTCGTGACCGACGACGGGGCAGAGACCGACCTCGACCTGGGCCATTACGAGCGCTACACCCACGCCAAACTCAGCCAGAAGAACAACTGCACCACGGGCAAGATCTACCACACGGTCATCACGAAGGAGCGGCAAGGGGATTATCTGGGAGGGACTGTCCAGGTTATCCCCCACATCACCGATGAGATCAAACGCACCATCCTGGAGTTGACCGACAGTGTGGATGTGATCATCACCGAGGTGGGGGGGACCGTCGGTGATATCGAGAGCCTCCCCTTCCTGGAGGCCATCCGGCAGTTTAAAGGGGATGTGGGCAAGGAGAACGTCTGCTACATACACCTGACCTTGGTCCCCTACATCAAGGCTGCAGGAGAGGTGAAGACTAAGCCGACCCAGCACAGCGTCAAGGAGTTGCGGGAGATCGGCATTCAGCCCGACATCTTGCTCTGTCGTACAGACAGTTTTCTCTCCCCGGAGATCAAGGCCAAGATCGCCCTCTTCTGCAATGTGGAGCACGATTCCGTCTTCACTGCCAAAGACGTGGAGAGCATCTACGAGGTGCCTCTCGTCTTCCATCAAGAGGGGCTCGATGAAAAGATCGTTGAGATCCTCAACATGTGGACCAAGGCCCCGGATCTGAGCGTGTGGGAGGAGATCTGCCGAAAGGTCAAAAACCCCACGGATGAGGTGACCATCGCCGTGGTGGGCAAATACGTCAACCTGCGGGACTCTTACAAGAGCCTGAACGAAGCCCTGATCCACGGGGGGCTTGCCAATGATTGTCGGGTGAACCTGGATTACGTGGACTCAGAGGAGATCGAGCGCAACGGCCCGGGGGATGGCATCTCCCGGGCCGACGGCATCCTCATACCCGGGGGGTTCGGACAGCGGGGGGTCGAGGGTAAGATCGAGGCCATCCGCCACGCCCGGGAACACCGGGTCCCCTTCTTCGGGATCTGCCTGGGGATGCAATTGGCGGTGGCCGAATATGCCCGAAACGTGGCCGGCCTGGAGCACGCACACAGCGCGGAATTCGACCCTGATACCCCCCATCCAGTCATCTATCTCATGAAGGAGTGGGTCAATTACCATAAGAAGATTGTCGAGCGCAGGGATGAGGAAAGCGCAAAGGGTGGAACCATGCGGTTGGGTGCCTACCCCTGTCACCTGGTGAGGGAAAGCTTAGCCTACGACGCCTATAAAAAGAAGGTCATCTCCGAGCGGCACCGGCACCGCTACGAATTCAACAATCGCTACCGGGAACCACTCACCCAGAAGGGGATGCGAATCAGCGGCGTCTCACCGGACAACGAATTGGTGGAGATCATCGAGATCCCCGATCACCCCTGGTTTCTGGGGTGCCAGTTCCACCCCGAGTTTCAATCGAGGCCCTGGGAACCCCATCCCCTGTTCCGGGAGTTCGTCCGGGCCTCTCTCGAGGCGAAGAGGAGGTGACGGTGAGCAGAGGTATCCGCATCGGTGGGATAATTGTCGGGGGAGGCGCCCCCCTGGTCTTGATCGCCGGTCCCTGTGTGATCGAGGGGGAGGAATTCACCCTCACTGTCGCCAAGGGCTTGCAAGAGATCTGCCGCAACCTCCCCATCCCCCTCATCTTCAAGGCCTCATACGATAAGGCCAACCGCACCTCCATCTCCTCCAATCGGGGGCCGGGGCTTGTAGAGGGGTTGAGGATCTTACAGCAGGTGAAAAAGGAGGTGGGGCTCCCCATCCTCTCCGATGTCCATAGCGTCAGCGAGGTACCCCGGGCAGCGGAGGTCCTGGACGTGATCCAGATCCCCGCCTTTCTCTGCCGCCAGACAGACCTCTTGGTGGAGGCCGGCAGGACGGGAAGGCCGATCAACGTCAAGAAGGGGCAGTTTTTGGCACCCTGGGATATGGCCCACGTGGTTGAGAAGATTACCTCCACGGGGAACGAGCAGATCCTCCTCACCGAGCGGGGGACCTCCTTTGGCTACAACAACCTCGTCAGTGACATAAAAGCGCTCCCCATCATGCGAGGTCTGGGGTATCCCGTCATCTACGACGCCACCCACAGCGTCCAACTCCCTGGTGGGGCGGGGAAGGCCTCAGGGGGGAACAAGGAGTTCATCCCCCACCTGGCGAGGGCGGCTGTCGGGGCAGGGGTGGATGGGGTCTTCTTAGAGGTCCATCCGAACCCAGAGCAGGCCCTCAGCGACGGGGCCAATTCCCTGAAGCTTGATGCCCTCTTCCCACTGCTGAAACAGCTCAGGGCCATCGATAGGATTGCGAAGGAGGATGGAGGATGATCATCGAACGGGCCAGGCGGGTATTACAGATCGAGGCCGAGGCCATAGAGCGGCTGGCAGAGCGGATCAACGATGCGTTCGTACGGGCGGTGGAGCTGATCCTCGCCTGTGAGGGGAAGGTAGTGGTGACAGGGGTTGGGAAATCAGGGATCATCGGGCAAAAGATCGCCTCTACACTGGCGAGCACCGGCACCCCTGCCTTCTTCCTGCACCCCACCGAAGGGATCCACGGCGACCTGGGGATGCTTGAAAAGAAGGACATCGTCGTGGCCATCTCCAACAGCGGCGAGACCGATGAGCTCTCACAGATCCTCCCCCTCATCAAACGCTATGGGAGCAAACTGATCGTCCTCACCGGGAAAACCACCTCGACCCTGGCCCGGGCTGGGGACGTGGTATTGGATGTGAGCGTCCAGGAGGAGGCCTGCCCTCTGGGATTGGCCCCCACGGCCAGTACGACCGTCGCCCTGGCCATGGGTGACGCCCTGGCGGTTGCACTCCTGGAGAAGCGGGGGTTTAATAAAGAGGACTTCGCCATGCTGCACCCTGGAGGGAAACTGGGCAAACAACTCCTGCTCAAGGTGCGTGACCTCATGCACGTGGGTGAGGAACTCCCCACGGTATATGAGGACGCCTTGATGAAGGAGGCCGTGGTGGAGATCACCTCCAAGCGGCTGGGGATAACGGGGGTCGTGAATGATCGGGAGGAGCTGGTGGGGGCGATCACCGATGGTGACCTACGCAGGAGCCTGGAGAAATACCCCGACCTTTTGGAGAGGGCGGCGGCGGAGGTCATGACCAGAAACCCCAAGTGGATCGAGGCCGATACCCTTGCCGCCCAAGCCGTCCAGCGTATGGAGGAGTACTCCATCACCTCCCTGTTCGTCTTCGACAAGGCCGGGGAGAGGACCCCCCGGGGGATCCTCCACCTCCACGACCTCCTCAAGGCCGGGGTGGTCTGAGATGGCAGGAGCACACACCGAAAAGCTGCGGGCGAAGGCGGCGCAGGTGAGACTGCTGGTCCTCGATGTCGATGGGGTGTTGACCGATGGGAGGATCATCATGGATCATGAGGGCAAGGAAATCAAGGCCTTCGACGTCCGGGACGGACATGGGATCAAGCTCCTCAGGGAGGCGGGGATCGAGGTGGCCATGCTGACAGGCAGGAATTCGCCCGTGGTCCAAAAGAGGGCCGATGATCTGGGGATCCTCTGGGTTCGCCAAGGGGTCTCTGACAAGGTAGCGGCCTATGAGGAGATCGCCCACGAGGTGGGGATCAAGGATGAAGAGACCTGCTTTGTCGGCGATGACCTGATCGACATCCCCCTCTTGAAACGGGTAGGAATGCCCATCGTCGTGGCTGATGGCGCTGAGGAGGCGAAGCAGTTGGCCCTCTATGTCACCACTGCCCCCGGTGGAAGGGGGGCGGTGCGGGAGGTGTGCGACCTCCTCCTGCAGACCCAGGGCAAATGGGAGAAAATCCTCAGGAGGTACGGATGAAACGATCCAAACAGATCATCCTCATCTGCATGGGGGTGGTCTTCTTCGTAGTCGCGGCCTATCTTATCTTCGGAGGACACGGCGAAGAAGAGGAGACCATCCCAGAGGTGAAAAAAGATGCGGCCGCAACCGCTGACCTCACCCTCGAGGATATCCACTACGTGGAGACCAAGGGGAAAAAGAAGGAGTGGGAGCTGAAGGCAAAGACCGGCCAACATTTTCGCCAGGATGACTACACCATCTTACAGGACCTGACAGTCACCTTCTACGCCGAGGGGGGCCGAACCATCACCCTGAAGGGTGGCAAGGGATCCATGAAAGGGCGGAAGGAGATTGAGGTGTGGGAGGATGTGGTAATCACCTCCAGCGATGGCTACCGGGTGGAAACCAACTCCCTTCGCTATGACAATGAGAAGCAACAGATCACTACCGAAGATCCCGTCATGCTCGAGGGGAAGGGGGTGCAGGTAAGGGGGGTGGGGGCCGTAGTCGATTTGAAGACGAAAAAAATCTCGATATTGAGAAAGGTCCAGACGGTGATCAAAGGATGAAAGAGCTCACGTGTACCATCTCCATCATCATTATGTGGCTACTGGCGAACCTGGCCTCGGCCCAGATGGCCGGAGAACTAAAAGGGCTCGGAGAATTTAAGGGAAAAAAGGGGCCTGTCCACATCACCTCCCAGCGGTTGGAGGCCGAGTATGAGAAACGGCTGATCACCTTTATCGGTGATGTCGTGGCACGGCAAGAGGACTTCGTTCTCTATGCCGACCGACTCATACTCTTTCTCAACGATAAGGGGGAGGGGATCGAAAAGATCGTGGCTCAGGGGAAGGTACGGTTGGTACAGGGGAACAGGAAGGCCACCTCTCACGAGGCCACCTATTACCACGAGGAAGGCACCGTGGTCTTGCAGGGAGAGCCCGAGGTGAGAGAAGGGGACAACTGGGTCAGGGGAAAGCGGATCATCTACTACATCAACGAACAGAAGAGCGTGGCTGAGGGAGAAGGAGCGCAACGGGTAACGATCACTATCATCCCGCGCGAGGCAAAAAAATGAGCGCCAACGAAATGCATACCCTGGAGACCATCGATCTCACCAAGGCCTATAACGGGAGGGTGGTGGTAGATCGGGTACACCTGAAGATTCATGCGGGAGAGGTAGTGGGGCTGCTGGGTCCCAATGGGGCCGGAAAGACCACTACCTTCTATATGATCATCGGCTTGGTCAGGCCCGACCAAGGAAAGGTATTGTTCAATGGGGAAGATATCGGGGGGCTACCCATGTACCAACGAGCGAGGCGTGGAATCACCTACCTGCCACAAGAGCCCTCGGTCTTCAGAAAATTGACCGTCGAGGAAAACATCTTGGCCATCTTGGAAACCTTGAATCTCGCCCGTGAGGAGAAGGAGAAAAGACTTCAAGAACTTTTAAAGGAGCTTAACATAACCCACCTGGCCAAGAACAAAGCCTACTCCCTCTCGGGAGGGGAGCGGCGAAGGGTGGAGATCACCAGGGCACTCGTTCTGTCCCCCTACCTCATCCTTCTCGACGAGCCCTTTGCGGGCATTGACCCTTTGGCGGTCATCGACATTCAAAACATCATCCACCAGCTCAAGAAAAAGGGTATTGGGGTGATCGTTACCGATCACAATGTTCGTGAGGCCCTCCACGTGTGTGATCGGGCGTACATATTAAGTGAAGGGAAGATATTGGAGACGGGGACCCCGAAGAAGATCGCTGCCAGCAAGAAGGCCCGCGAGATATACCTCGGGGAGCACTTCAGATTGGAGCACAGGGGGCGCGCCAAGAGGGAGGCGCGGCCCACGAAGGGTAGAAAGAGGTAGAAGCGGTGGCCTTGGAGATCAAACAGGATCTCAAACTAACCCAACAGCTCGTCATGACACCCCAGTTGCAGCAGGCCATCAAGCTGCTGCAACTGTCTCGGATGGAGCTCCAGGAGATCGTCGACCAGGAGATTAAGGAAAATCCCGTACTGGAAGAGGACAGCAGTCTGGAGGAGCGAGAACAAGAGGAGAGAGACAAACAGGAGGTCGCCACTGAGGCTGAGGCCCGTGAAGATGCCCCCGAATCCATGAAGGATCACGACTGGGAAGAATATATGGAAGGCCACAGCATCAGCACCTATACCCCGCCGAGGACCGATGGAGGGGAGACCCCGTGGGAAAACCTTATCGCCTGCCAGGTCACGCTTGCCGATTATCTGCTGTGGCAGCTCAGAATGAGCCCCCTTTCCTATCAAGAGCAAGAGGTCGGGACTTTTATTATCGGCAATATCGACGACAACGGTTATCTCCAGGGATCCCTGGAGGAGGTCTGCGCGGAACCGCGTTGTCCTGCGAAGAGGGCAGAGAGGGTGCTCGATCTCATCCAGTCTTTTGATCCTCCGGGGGTAGGGGCGCGGGATCTGCAAGAATGTCTCCTCATCCAGTTGCGGGTCCTTCCTGAAAGAAACCCCTTGGCAGAAGAGATCGTGAAAGGCTTCCTCGCATACTGCAAAAAGAGGGACTACCGTGGATTGGCCAGGAAACTAAAGGCCTCCCTCGCTCAGATCTTAGAGGCCGTCGAGATCATCTCTCATCTCGATCCCAAACCAGGACGCCCCTTTAGCCTCGAAGAAGCGAGGGCCATTATTCCTGATGTCTTCGTCTATAAGGACGAAGGGAACTATATGGTCGTCTTGAACGATGATGGTCTGCCCAAGTTGCGTATCAACAGCTATTATCGTGAGATGATCGACGCTAACAAAGATGGTGTCCCCCGCAGTTATCTCAAAGAAAAGATGAAATCCGCTCTCTGGCTCATCAGGAGCATCCAGCAGAGGCAGATGACCCTGTACAAGGTTACCAAGAGCATCGTCAAGTTTCAGAGGGATTTCCTCGACAAGGGGATCGATTATTTAGAACCCCTGATCTTGAGGGAGGTGGCCGACGATATCCAGATGCACGAGTCCACCGTGAGCCGGGTGACGACGAACAAATATGCCCATACGCCACGGGGGGTCTATGAGTTGAAGTTTTTCTTCAGCGGCAAGGTAGGGGGGCATGGAGAAGAGGTGGCTGTTAAACGGGTACAAAACTTGATTAAACAGGCCATCGCCGAAGAAAACAATCGTAGGCCCTATAGCGACGAAAAGATATGCCAGCTGCTCAAAGAGAGACACAATATCACCATAGCCCGCCGTACCGTCGCAAAGTATCGGGAGATGATGAAGATCCTCTCCTCCAGTGAGAGAAAAAAGATGATGTAAGATCACTGTGCCTGGGGAGGCAATTGCCTTGACAACCCTTCCCTCTTTAGCTAAGATTTTAAGTTTCACAACAAATGCCGAACACGAACGAACGGAGGTACAGATGCAGATCAATATAACCTTCAGACACACGGAGCCCACACCTCCCTTAAAGGCATATATCGGAGAGAAGCTCCAAAAGGTAAGAAAATATCTCCAAGAACCTGTGGAGGCCCATGTGGTCATCTCAACGGAAAAGTTCAGACATACAATAGAAGTGAACATCGTGGCCGGCAATGGTACTACCATACACGGGATAGAGAACATGGAGGACATCCATGCTGCTGTCGATAGTGTCGTGGATAAGATAGAGCGTCAAATCAAGAAGCAATTGGACAAGTCAAAACGTCCGAAGAGACGACAACCGTGGTCACCTTGAACAAGGGGAGGCGATGAAAATAACGGATATATTGGACGCGGACTCCATCGTAGAGGAACTCACATCCCGGGATAAGAAGGGTGTCTTGGAGGAGCTGGTCTCTGTCTTGGTCGAGCACGGCAGGCTGGCGGACAAAGAGAGGCCCGTGCAGGTCCTCCTGGAAAGAGAGCGGTTGGGCAGTACGGGTATTGGGGACGGCATCGCCATCCCCCATGGCAAGCTGAAGGAGATAAAGAAAGTCATCTGTTCCTTTGGCCGCAAAAGAGAAGGCATTGACTTTCAGTCCATTGATGAAAAACCATCCCATCTCTTCTTCTTATTGTTTGCCCCGCAAGATAGCGCCGGCGAGCACCTCCAGGCCTTGGCCAGGCTATCACGACTCTTAAAGGACGTCCGATTGAGGAAGCGGTTGATGGAGGCCACCTCCAAGGAAGAGCTCTACCGCCTCATCGCCGAAGAGGATAAGCGCTACGAGTTACCATAAGGGAGGATCATGGCGCAGGGCAAACACCTCCGCATCAGTCTGCATGGTGTCTTGGTCGATGTCCTTGGGGTGGGGGTCCTCATCATGGGCAAGAGCGGCGTAGGCAAAACGGAGTGCGCCCTCGACCTCGTCATGCATGGACATCGCCTCGTGGCGGACGACCTTATCCAGATAGAGAAGGACAGCGAAGGAGCCCTCTATGGCTTCAGCCACGAACTGGGCCGGCATCACATGGAGATCAGGGGGCTTGGTATCATTGATATCGAGAAGCTCTTTGGTATATCAGCCACCAGCGAAAAAAAACAAATCGAACTCGTCATCGAACTGGTGGACACGGAAGAATGTATCAATGACCGCGTGGGGTTGGAGGAGGAGACCTATACGATCATGGAGGTGGAGATCCCCCGTAAGAGGATTCCTGTCAGGCCGGGTAGAAACCTGACTGCCATTGTGGAGGTGGCTGCCAGGGATTACCTCCTCAAGAAGAGGGGATATCATGCAGCCAGAGAATTCGAACGGGAACTCCTCAAGAACCTTAAAAAGAGGGGATAGAATCGAACATACAGCTTTGGCAGAGCACGGTGTGAAACCGCTGCAGATAACGATCATCAGCGGCCTTTCGGGGTCAGGCAAGTCTACGGCGATGAGGGCCTTGGAGGATAGCGGATTTTATTGCATAGACAATATGCCGGCTATCCTTATTCCCACCTTTATCGAACTCTGTCAGCATTCCACGGGGGGGCTCTCGAGGGTGGCCATTGCAGTGGACATTAGGGGAAAGGAATTTCTGGAAGATTTTCAAAAAGTCATCCAAGACCTCAGGGGAAAAGGACATGAGATAAAGATACTTTTTCTCGAATCGTCGAACGAGGTGCTGATCAGACGCTACAGCGAGACCAGGCGCAGCCATCCCGTGGAAAAGGAGCAGGGTATTACCCTGCCTGATGCGGTGAAAGAGGAACGGGGTGAAATGGCCTTTCTCAGGGAGATCGCCGATGAAGTCATCGATACCTCGGACCTCAACGTCCACCAACTGCGGGGTATCATCATGGAGCGTCTGATGACCTCACCGGCCAAGGGGATGAAGGCAACCCTCCTCTCCTTCGGCTACAGCTATGGATTACCAGTAGAGGCCGATATCGTGATGGACGTTCGTCTCTTGCCCAACCCCTTTTTCATCAGGGAGCTTCGAGGTCTCACCGGCAAGGATAAGAAGGTCAGGGACTATGTCCTGAAGCAGAAGGAGACCACCGAGTTTCTCCACCGGTTCAGCGAGATGATCGAATATCTCATTCCCCTGTATGAAAAGGAAGGGAAGTCTTACTTGACCATCGCCATCGGCTGTACCGGGGGAAAACACCGTTCGGTTGTGATCACCGAGCACTTGGCTTCCATGGTGGGCCAACAGGGCAAAGAGGTCACGGTCAGACACCGAGATATAGAACGAGGTTGATATGAAAAAGATGATTGGGGTCGTCATCGTTACCCACTCGGCCTTGGCTGATGAGTTCCTCATGGCCACGCAACAGATCGTCGGCAGTGTAGAGGGGATAGAGCCCATTTCCATCGATCCTTCCGATCAGATAGAAGAGGTGGAAAAGAGGATCAAGAAGGGCATCAAAAAAGTGGATATGGGAATAGGGGTCTTGATATTGACTGATATGTTCGGAGGCACCCCTTCCAATATCAGCCTCTCCTTTCAGGAGAAGGGGAAGGTGGAAATCGTGACGGGGCTCAACCTCCCGATGTTGATCAAGTTGTCCACCCTGCGGGAGGAAAAGACGCTCGATGAGCTGGCCTCGTTTATTAAATCGTACGGGCAAAAAAACATCCACCTGGCCAGTGAGATCATGGAGCGCAATACAGCAGGGGAGAAGCAATAGTGGAGTTGGTTGAGGAACGCATTCTCATTATTAAGAATAAACTGGGCCTCCATGCCCGAGCAGCCAATATGGTGGTCCAGGTAGCCAGCAACTTCGAGTCCACCATCACGGTGGATAAAAATGGGATCGAGGCCAACGCGAAGAGTATCATGGGTCTCTTATTGCTCGCCGCCGGGCAAGGTTCGAAGATCGTGGTCAGGGCCAAGGGAAGGGATGCCAAAAAAGCCATTGAGGAGATAAGCAAACTGATCGAGGGTAAATTTGGTGAAAAAGAGCACACTGTCCACTAGCGAAGAGAAGGTCCTTAAGGGGATCGGGGTCTCCCCGGGGATCATCATCGGAAAGGCCGCGCCCCTGGAGCGCCAGCGTACAACGTTCATCCCCCGCAGGGTGACGGTGGATCAGGTGATTTCCGAGGTTAAGCGGTTCGAAGCGGCCATCGAAAAATCGAAGGGGGAACTGGAGGAGGTCAAGCAGCGGATCGTGGAAAAGGGGTTCAGACAACACTCCTACATCCTCGATGTCCACCTCAAGTTGATGGAAGACCGGATGTTGCGGGATGAAACCATTAAGATGATCAAAGAGCGGCTCGTGAACACCGAGTGGGCCCTCAAGGCCACCTTGGACAAGATCGCCGAGGCCTTCGACGCCATCGAAGACGAGTACCTGAAAGAGAGGAAAGAGGACATCAAACATGTGGTGGAGAGGATTCTCAGGAACCTCATTGGAGGGGAACTCCGGGCTATCGAGGATCTCAAGGAAAATATGATCGTCGTGGCCCACGATCTCTCCCCCGCGGATACCATTCAGTTAAACCTCCAAAGGGTGATCGGCTTCGTCACCGATATAGGAGGAAAGACATCTCATACGGCCATCGTCTCCCGCTCCCTCGAGATCCCCGCGGTCGTGGGGTTGGAAGACATCACGACCTATGTGCGCGGGGGAGAGACGATCATCGTCGATGGGACCGAAGGGGTGGTCATCGTCGATCCCTCGCTGGCAACCATCAATTCATATCACATCAAACAACAGCACTACCGCTATCTCGAGCGGGAACTGCTCAAGTATTCGCCTCTCAAAGCGGAGACCCAAGACGGATACCACCTCACCCTGCAGGCCAATATAGAACTCATCGAAGAGGTCCCCGCCGTCATCCAGTACGGAGCCGAGGGGATAGGGCTGTATCGCACCGAATACCTCTATTTGAACAGAAAGACCCTCCCCGATGAGGAGGAGCACTTTCAGGTCTACAGACGACTGGCCGAGGAGATCGCTCCGTACCCTGCCACCATCAGGACCCTCGACCTGGGGGGGGATAAGTTTGCGTCCCACCTTGAGCTGGCCGAGGAGATGAATCCAGCCATGGGTCTGAGGGCCATTCGGTTCTGTCTCATGGAGCCGGATATCTTTAAGGCGCAGCTGCGGGGTATCTTGCGGGCCAGTATCTATGGCAAGGTCAAGATCCTGCTGCCCATGATCTCCGGGGTGGAGGAACTCCGAGAGGTGAAGGCCATCCTGGAGGATGTCAAAGATGAGCTGAGGACCCGCGGAATCGCCTTCGATCCGGAGATCCCCCTGGGGGTTATGATCGAGATCCCCTCTGCCGTCATCACCGCTGATATCCTCGCCCGCGAGGCCGACTTCTTCAGCATCGGTACCAATGACCTCATCCAGTACTCCCTGGCCATCGATCGGGTAAACGAACATGTATCTTATCTTTACGAACCCCTCCACCCAGCCATCGTGCGAAATATAAAAAGGGTGGTGGACGTCGCCCATGAGGAGGGGATTGAGGTGGGGATCTGCGGGGAGATGGCCGCCGATCCACTCTACACCCTCATATTCTTGGGATTGGAACTCGATGAGTTGAGTATGCACCCCATCGCCATACCCCGGGTGAAAAAGGTCCTGCGGCAATCCACCCGTACCGAAGGCGATGGTATCCTGAGGAAGGTCTTGGAGTTTTCCACTGCTCGAGAAACCGAGCAGTTCATCCGGGAGAAGATGGCCGAACGATTTCCAGAGGACTTCATTCAATGTACGGAATAAAGAAGGAAAAAGGAGGAACAGGTATATGGCTATGACCAACTTTTTGTTCACCTCCGAGTCGGTGACGGAGGGGCATCCCGACAAGGTGGCTGATCAGATCTCCGACGCCATTCTCGATGCCATCATCAAAGAAGACCCCCGCGGGAGGGTCGCCTGTGAATGTCTCGTGACCACCGGGCTCGTCTTTATAGCCGGGGAGATCACCACCGAGTGCTACGCGGACATGCCCGCCATCGCACGGGGAACCATCAAGGAGATCGGGTACAACGACTCGGCGATGGGCTTCGACTGGGAGACCTGCTCGGTACTTACCTCTATCGATCAGCAATCCCCGGACATCGCCAGGGGGGTCAACGGAGAGGAGCAGGGGGCCGGCGACCAGGGCCTCATGGTCGGCTACGCCTGTAATGAAACCCCTGAGCTCATGCCCATGACTATTGCCTTTGCCCATGCACTTACCAAGCGGCTGGCCACGGCCCGCAAGACAAATATCCTCGACTTCCTGCGCCCTGACGGCAAGTCCCAGGTGACGGTCCAGTACATCGACGGGAAACCACAGCGTGTGGACTCCGTCGTCATCGCCGCCCAGCACACGCCGGATGTCAAGAACGAAGTGCTCAGAGAGGGGATCATCGAGGAGGTGGTCAAACACGTCATACCTGAAGGGCTGAGGGATAAGGATACCAAATACTACATCAACACCACCGGCAGGTTCGTAACCGGCGGCCCCTTGGCTGACTGCGGGATGACGGGGCGCAAGATCATCGTCGACACCTATGGCGGGCAGGGG
>Ga0154625_1057_pt2 | contig 14962 bp, 12 predicted proteins | sample Rifle2008BG13ft_FD_116054 | JGI IMG/M metagenome (GOLD analysis project Ga0154625, IMG submission 116054) | Deltaproteobacteria bacterium RBG_13_52_11 | reverse complement strand
TTGACAAATAATATAGAGCGCTCTATAGTTAGCATGGTGTGACGCAGATGGAGAGCTTCGGTACACATCTCAAGAGTGCGCGAGAGGCGCGAAAGATCTCTTTGACAGAGCTCAGCCGGGCCACGAAGATCCGTCGCGTCATCTTGGAGGACATCGAGAGGGACCACGGGGAGTTTCTCCTTCCGGAGGTTGTGGTAAAAAGCTTTATCGAGGCCTACGCCCGGTATGTTGGATTGGATCCCGACGAGACCCTCGCACGATATGCGCAGTGGCGGAAAAGCGGCGTCGCCGCGGACAAAGGGGTACCGCTTCCCCACGGGAAACGGGAGATTTCCCTGAGATATATCTGTGCAGGGGCCATTGGCGTGATCATTATTATCATCGCCACGGTTCTCTTTTTCCCCGGACGCAGTCCTCGGGAAGGCGCACAGGAGGCAGCGCTCGCCAAGGCCCAGCGAGGGCAGAACCACCGGGTTTCATCGAAAGCCCTTCAATCCGTACCTTCCACCCCTTCCGTAACGAAAAGTGGACCACTTTTTTCCCCTCTCCTTGACAGACAGGGCGCGAAAGGGGAATCAGCGCCCGTACAGGAGCACACCCTTGTCATCAATGCCTCGGAGAGGACATGGATACAAATACAGGAGGGGTCATCTCTCCCCTTTGATGTCATCCTATATGCTGGGGATAGCTATACGCGTGCAAGCTCCCGCCAGTTGTCGATAGTGATAGGAAACGCAGGTGGTGTTCAGGTGACCTTTGATGGCAAGGAGGTGGGGGGGGTGGGAAAGGCCGGGGAGGTGCTCAAGCTCAAACTGCCTTCATTTGAGGAAGGGTGAGCCTTCTCCGTTGCTTACTGGTGGATACGGAGCGAGAGGATTTCTCCTTTGCCGTTTATTTCAATTGCCTTGCTTCCACACCAGGCGCAGCTTACCATTGAGAAGGTCAGATCTGCCTCCATTAGTTCGACATCCTCTAAACCTTGTAGGGTCTTATCCTCGGGTTCCCCTATGACCTCCACCACTTCCTCATGGTCATTGAGTTCCACTTCAAGGACCTTCTGAATGGAACACCACATGTTGAAATGAAAGGTATTGCCGCACCTGAGGCACTTGGCCATCTCTGCGCTCCTTGTCCCTTTATGGTACAGTAACCTGTCTACCACAGAAAGAGATCTGGTGCAAGCGGATCGTTACCCTCCTCTCTTTACATACGAGTACTGTCTAGGTTATAAACGTTGAGGGGATATGTCTGGTGGAAGTCATCATTACCCATATCAATGCGGATTTTGATGCCTTAGCCTCCCTGTTGGCGGCACACAAGCTCTACCCAGAGGCCAAACTGGTATTCCCCGGGTCTCAGGAAAAGAGCCTGCGGGACTTCTTTGTCCGCTCTACCTTCTATGTCTTGGAAGCTGATCGGGCCAAGGACATCGCCTTAGAAAGGGTAACGAAGCTCATCATGGTGGATACTAGGCAGCAATCGCGCATCGGGCGATTTGCCGAGATTGTGGATAGACCCGATGTGGAGATCCATATCTACGACCACCACCCCCCCTCGGCGGACGATGTAAGGGGTACCGTAGAGGTCATCGAGGAGAAAGGGGCCACCATTACCATCCTCCTGAGGGTGTTAAGGGAGCGCGGCGTCCCTCTTACTCCTGATGAGGCAACCGTCATGATGCTGGGGATCTACGAGGACACAGGATCTCTCACCTTCAGCTCCACCACCGAAGGGGATTTTCACGCCGCTGCCTATCTCCTTGCTCAGGGGGCGAGCCTCAATATCATCTCCGATATGATCACCAGGGAATTGAGCGCTGAGCAGGTCTTTTTGCTCAACGACCTCATCAGCTCTGCAGAACGATATGACATCCGAGGTGTGGAGGTGGTGGTCACCACCGGCTCGTCTGATAGATATATCGGAGATGTAGCGGTCTTGGTCCATAAGCTGAAGGACATGGAGAACCTCAATTGCGTCTTCGCCTTGATCAGGATGGAGGATCGAATCTATCTCATCGGCAGGAGCAGGGTGGCGGAGGTAGATGTGGCCGAGGTGGCTGTGGAGTTCGGCGGTGGCGGACATTCTACCGCGGCCTCGGCAACCATCAGGGAATTGACTATGGTCGAGGCCAAAGAGCGACTGCTGGGCGTCTTGCATGAGGTCGTGAGGCCGCGGGTACGGGCCAGGGACATTATGATCCACCCACTCAAGACCATCCATCTGGATGATACCCTCAAAGAGGCACACAGGATATTGAGCAGGTACTATACCATCACCGTGCTGCCGGTCTTGCAAGGAGAGCAGTTGGTGGGTTTGATCTCCAGGCCGATTGTGGAACGGGCAATGCTCCATGGCCTCGGAGATATGACGGTCAAGGACTATATGACCACCGATTTTGCAGTCGTGGAGGCTGATACCCCCCTGCGAGAGGTGCAGGGTCACATCGTGGGGGAGAATCAGCGGTTTCTGCCGGTGGTGGAGGAGGGGAGGTTGATCGGAGGGATTACCAGGACGGACCTCTTGCGGGCCTTGCACGATGTCCTCACCCCGTCCCCCCTAGGTTCCCGCACGACGAGAAAAAAGGCCGTCACCAAGCTCATGGATGAGCGGCTGTCGCCCCCTATCGTCTCCCTCCTGCGTGAATTAGGCCAGGTGGGGGAGGAATTGGGGCACCAGGTATATGCAGTGGGAGGATTCGTCAGGGATTTGATCTTGAGGAGGGAGAACTACGATATCGATGTGGTGGTTGAGGGAGATGGGGTTCACTTTGCCCAGGTGTTCGGTGCCAGGAGCCGATGCCGCGTGAAGGTGCACAAAAAGATGAAGACCGCCACCCTCTTTTTCCCCACCGGGCACAAGATCGATGTAGCCACGGCGAGGATGGAATACTATGAGCGCCCTGCTGCCCTGCCGACTGTCGAGCTCAGTTCTATTAAGATGGACCTCTTCCGCCGGGACTTCACCATCAATACCTTGGCTATCGAGTTGCGGCCGAGCGCCTTTGGTCAACTGCTCGATTTCTTTGGGGGGCAGCGAGACCTAAAGGAGGAGGTGATCAGGGTCCTGCACAACCTCAGTTTTGTGGAAGATCCATCGCGAATCTTCAGGGCCATCCGTTTTGAGCAGCGGTTCGGCTTTCACCTTGGAAAACACACTTATAACCTCATGAAGAGCGCTATCTCCATGGGGTTTTTGGAACGATTGAGCGGGGCGAGACTCTTCTCGGAACTGGAGCTGATCTTACGAGAGAAAAACCCCCTCCCCATCCTGGAGCGGATGGCGGAGTTTGGTCTCCTCACCGTTTTCCATCCCCGCTTGGTTTATGATACGCAAACCAAGGCCCTGCTCGCCAGGGTATATGAGGTGATCAACTGGTTCGATCTCCTCTTTCTCGAGGAGAGTTACTCGAAATGGATGGTCTATCTCCTCGGTTTGGCCGATTGCTTACAGCTGAAGGGCTTGGAGGAGTTGGCCCAGAGGCTCTCCCTGCCGCCCCGCTACAGAAAGAGATTGATCGAAGGGAACAGGGAGGGGCAAAAGGTTTTGCAGCGGGCGCACCGAAAACAGATGAGTCCCAAGGAGATCTATACCCTCTTCAAGCCCCTTCCCATCGAGGCCCTCCTTTATATAATGGCCAAGACCGGGGAGAAGGGGGTAAAAAAAGCGATCTCCCTCTTTTTCACCCAACTCAATGCAATGCGGGTGAGCCTGCGGGGGAAAGACCTGCAGCACCTGGGTATCAAACCGGGTCCTCTCTATCGAGAGATCCTCAATTCCCTCCTCTTGGCCCGTCTCGAAGGGAAGGTAAAGACCAAAGAGGAGGAGATGAGGTATGTGCGCTTTCATTACGTAGAGAGAAAGCCTTTCCTCTCCCCCCGGGGGGGAGAGGATTAATCCCGCTCTGTCGCTCTTCACGCTTCGGGATCCCGCAATCCTTATCCCTATATTGTGGCCAACGGGCCACCTTCGGGAGAGCGGGAGCGACACAGGTGAGGGGGAAATAATCTGAGAGCATATCCACCCTCACCTCCCGGCCTCGCCCTGGCGACGCAGAGGGCGGGCCAGCCCTCTTCCCGTCCTTATGGGGCCGGGAAGAGGAACTAACGAATTTTTATTGTTCGTGGGTGATGAGACCATCATGAGAAATTACCTCGTTTGCGGAGTTTGACTTTATTCCTCTGCTCTGATAAGTTGCCAAGGCGTATTGGTGAGGGTATACTTGGTGAGGATATACATTGGAGAGGTGATAAATTAAGATATGAAAAAGAAGCGAGTGTTGAGTGGCATGCGCCCCACGGGAAAGACCCACTTGGGCCATCTCCATGGGATCCTGGAGAACTGGCGTAATCTGCAGGATGAGTACGAATGCTTTTATTTTGCAGCTGATTGGCACGCGCTCACCTCTGAGTACAAAAACATCGCCATCATCAAAGAGAGCTTGAACGAAATGATCATCGACTGGCTGAGTGTGGGGATTGACCCCCAGCGCAGCACTCTCTTCGTCCAATCGTGGGTGAAGGAGCATGCGGAACTCCACCTCCTCCTCTCCATGATCACCCCTCTCGGTTGGCTGGAGCGTAACCCCACGTACAAGGAACAACAAGAGGAGTTAGTGGATAAAGATATTAGTACGTATGGTTTTCTCGGATATCCCGTACTCCAGGCCGCTGATATCCTCATGTATAAGGGGAATTATGTTCCGGTTGGGAAGGACCAACTCCCCCATTTGGAGATCACCAGGGAGATAGCCCGTCGCTTTAACTACCTCTATCAAGAAACGTTTCCCCCTCCCGAGGCGTTATTGACGGAAGTTCCCAATCTGGGGGGGACCGATGGGAGGAAGATGAGCAAAAGCTACAACAACGCCATCTTTATCTCTGATCCTCTGGATGTGCTTGTTGCCAAGATCGAGCAGATGATCACCGACCCCCAGAGGGGATACCGGAAGGACCCGGGGAACCCCGATGTGTGCGGTCTCTTCCCCTATCACCGCATCTATACGGAGCCTGAGGTCGTCAAGGAAATTAACAGAGAGTGTCGTCGGGCTGGCATAGGGTGTAGGGAATGCAAGCGGATCTTGATCAAGAGTATACAGGAGTACCTGGCCCCGATCCAGGAGAAGAGGAAATACTACCTCACCCACCCGGCGGAGGTAGAGGAGATAATAGAAGAGGGGACAAGGGGGGCGAGAGAGGTGGCCCAACACACCATGGCTGAGGTGAGGGAGGCAATGGGGATGTAGTTATGGACGGGTATACGGTCAAGGTCGATGTCTTTGAGGGCCCCTTGGACCTCTTGCTTCATCTCATTAAGCAAAATCAGCTTGATATATATGATATACCCATTGCCTTGATTACCGAGCAATATCTGGAATACATCAGGATTATGAAGGCTCTCGACCTCACCATCGCTGGGGAATTTTTGGTGATGGCGGCGACCTTGATGTATATCAAGTCTCGCATGCTCCTCCCCTCACCCATCGAAGAAGAAGAGGAAGAGGGGGAAGATCCCCGGGCGGAGCTTGTCCAGCGCCTCGTAGAGTATAAAAAATTCAAGGAAGCGGCCGTTCATCTTGCGCAGCAGGCGTTATTAGAGAGGGATGTCTTCATCAGGCCTGCCCACGAGATAGAAATTGAGGATGGTGAGATCGAGGCGGATCTCTTTCACCTCATTGATGCATTGCGCGAGCTCCTCAAGCGCCAGGAGGTGGAGGACTTTCATGAGGTCACCCTGGAGCGCGTGACCCTGAGAGAGCGGATGAGGGAACTCTATGAGAGGCTCCAGGGGGTAGAAGAGGCGGTGCCCTTCTCTGCCCTTTTTGCCCCCTTTGTCTCACGGGTGGAGCTGATCGTCACGTTTCTTGCCCTCTTGGAGTTGATCAGATCGGGTATGTTGCGGGCCTATCAGAGGGAGGTCTTCGGCCCCCTCTGGGTAACCCGTGCCTTAACTGCGTGAGGGATTGAAAATGAAGAGGATATTACTCATTAACACGATGATCTTCCTAGTGCTCTGTTTCTGTGGTGTGGTGTGGGGACAGAAGTCCTTTGTGGTCATGGGCAAGAGCGAACAGACAGAGGCAGTGCAAAACCCCACCATGGAGATGGCCATTAAGGATGGATTGACAAGGGCAATAGAGGAGGTGGTGGGGGGTATGGTTGCTCCCCAGGACATGAAGAAGAGGCAGGAGATCTTGTCACAGGAGTTTTACCAGAAGGCAGATACGTTTATCCTGAGCTACACAATCGTGGACAAGACCCCACTTCCCACCGGATATCAAGTCTCACTCGAGGTCGTCGTAGATACGAAGGGGATAGAGGGCAGATTGACGGCGCTGGGACTTCGTGAGAATAGAGAAGAGGGCCCCCGACTGAGAGAGGTCCGCGTGGTGGTGTCGGGCATTAAGAGTTATCAGACCTACCTCACGGTGGAGCAACTGCTCAGTGGGGATGCAGAGGTTCAGGCATTTTCCCTCTCCGAGATTGCACCAACCCTGTTCACCTGGAAGGTGATGATGAAGGGGGAGACAGGGAGGTTGGCCAACAGGCTCCTCTCTTATGACTTCGGCGGTCTCAAGGCCAAGGTTGTAGTCTCGGACCCTGAGCAATTAGAGGTCGTTCTGTCACGCTGATGCGCTTCCGAAAAAAGGGAGGTGGATGATGAAGAAAAACCCGGTCCTCATAGGGCTCATCGTCATCGGGGTCATCATGGTGGTTTTTATAGGTGCTATTCTCCTCTTGACCCTGATGTTTCGAAGGGAGTCCCCTTCCTTTGCAATAGGGGACAAGGTGGGGGTGGTGGAGATCACCGGTGTTATATCCGACTCCAGGGAGGTCATCAGGGGGATCAGATACTTTGTCGAGGATGGCGGGGTGAAGGCCATCGTCTTGCGCGTCGACTCCCCTGGCGGGGGGGTGGGGGCATCCCAGGAGATCTACCAGGAGGTGGTCAAGGCCAGAAAGGTGAAGCGGGTGGTAGCGTCTTTTGGGGGGGTGGCTGCCTCAGGGGGGTACTATGTGGCCTGCGGGGCCGACAAGATCGTGGCCAATCCGGGGACCATTACCGGGAGCATTGGGGTGGTAATGCAATTTGCCAACCTCGAAGAGCTCCTGAAGAAGATCGGGTACAAGGGGTACGTGATCAAGAGCGGCACCCACAAGGATATCGGTTCCCCCTTTCGGGAGATGAGCCTTGAAGAAAAGGAATTGCTCCAGGCGGTGATCGATACCGTCCACCAACAGTTCATCAAGGCGGTGGCCGACGGGAGGAAGCTTTCTATAGAAAAGGTAGCGGCCATAGCCGACGGGAGGATCTTCGCAGGAGAGCAGGCCCGGGACCTGGGGCTGGTGGACCAACTGGGCAACTTGGAGGATACTATAGAATTGGCCGCCAAAATGGGCGGGATAAAGGGGAGGCCCTCGGTGGTCTACACCCGCAAGCGGAAGCAGTCGTTTTTTGACTCCCTCACGGAGGGTATTGCTCAGCGCCTCAAGGAAGAGGTGCAGCAGCAGGCACCCCCTGATCTGCAGTATATGTGGTATCAGTGATCAACAGGCTGCTGATAAACGCCCATCTGCTGCGTTTCTCTCATCCTTCGTCGCTGCGGCGTACATCCCAGTACGCCTCACTCCTCAGGATTTCTGACGTCCCGCAAGCGGGATTTCGCAAAGCTCAACATTTTTGAGCACCCTGCATAAATTATTTTGCCAACCTCTTAAGGGGCTTCCCCCCTCCTGGCCAGGGTGATAAAGCCCGTATGGGCCACCATCCTGTGGTCAGGGCGCACACTGAGCCCCTCGATGTGCCAATCTCTGATCAGGGCCTCAAAGGCATGGATGGAGGTGAACCTCTTTTCCTCTCGGAGGGCATCCACCAAGGTCTTGACCTGGATGATGGTGGGAAGGTAACCCACGAATATACCCCCTGGACGCAGGCTCTGAGCGATGTTCTGTACCAGTTGCCAGGGCTCAGGGATATCCAAGATGATACGATCAATCCCCTGTTCCTCGATACCCTCATAGATATCGCGCAGCTTCACCTCCAGGTTGGGCGGGGCCCCGTCACCCAACAAGAGCTGAATGTTCTTCGTGGCCCGCTCGATGAATTCCGGGCGCTTCTCATAGGAGATGACCTTGCCCTCAGGCCCTACTGCCCGCAGCAAGGCCAGGGTCAGGGAGCCGGAGCCTATCCCTGCCTCGAGGCAGGTGCTTCCGGGGTAGATATCGGCATAAAATAAGATCAGGGCCAGGTCCTTGGGATAGATGATTTGGGTATCCCGCTTCATGTGCATGATGAACTGGAAGAGGGTCGGCCTGAAGACGAGGAAGGGGTCTCCCTTAGAGGTGCGCACCACTGCCCCCTCGGGCTTGCCGATGATCTCGGCGTGGAGGATCTTCCCCTTGTGAAGATCGATGTGCCCCTTCGCCCTCATCTTGTAAAAGAACTCCTTATCGTCCTCGGGGTCCAGGAGGATGATGCTTTCACCTTCGGCAATAGGCTGGGTCAATCGTTCTCTATTCATGTTTTGCTATGAGGTCTCTGATGATCTTTTCAATTTCTGACAGGTTTTTGCTCATCGGATCACCATACCCTCTCTTTCGACATTTCTGTGGATAGGGTGGTGCAAGTAGAGTCCTGAAGTCCACTCTCTTTTATCTAAAATGAGGGGATTAATAATAATTTCTCGTTCCAGCTCAAGGTCGTAGAGAGCAGCGCAGATCTCATCCTTTAATTCATAGGTGACGTTGTCCGCGAGGATAAGGATGTCCCAATCCGATTCCGGGGCCACCTCTCCGCGGGCCCGGGAGCCAAAGAATACGACCTCCGACGCCGGCGCGATTCTCTGCACAGCCTCTTTGATCGCCCGTAACATGAGCTTTTCTTTTTTTGAGAGATTGAGATCATCAAAGGATTTCACTGGTTTTCCTCTTTACTAGCTTTGACATGCAGGAGAATCTATCTTATTGCGCATATTGTAGCCAGTCGCTTGGATATAAGGAGTTCTTTGGCTCTTTCATAGCTCTACCCCATGTTGCAAAATTTCTTCGATGAGCTAGCCACCGATTGAAAGAATATGGTTATACCTCAGCAATAATTTCATCCGGTATTGGTAAGTCTGAACTTGGTTTGACTTTCAACCATCTTAAAGCAGCCAGGTTACGAATTGTGTAGGCTATTTCACTTTTTTCAAGGGGAGGACGACGCCTCTGTTTCCACAGCATCACCTCATTTAAGACTTCATCTTCAGATGGTTGGTCATTAATTTTCTTTGATAATATATTGGCAGCAAAAAGAACTGTAGCAACGACCTCAGATTGTTTTGTTTGCAAACGCATAAATAAATCAGCTGTCTTATCAATAATTGATTCCCATTTTGCTAAGTCACTTACGTAAGCTTTGCGTGCATCCTCAAAAGTTTGCCTAACCTTGGCTGCAAACATGCGTCCAAGTTGCTCTTCCCGTATTAAGCCATTATTAACTAATCGGGTAATCACACCCTTTAATGCTGGGGAGAATGGACCAAAACTTGATTTTTGGTATTGCAATCCAGTCGGCAATCCCTCTTGGGTGGCAATGTAGGCAATTTTCTGGAATGTAGTTCTGCCAACAGGCCAATGGTAAGGTTCCTGCTCCACGCGTTTCAGAATTTCCACTAAGGCAACCCATGCAGGCTTAACCCATTCTGGACTTTGTTTTACTCTTTCGCCGAGGTTATCAATTGGTTCTTGATCAAGGAATTCAGGCTGCAACTCTTCATGGGGTGTCCCGTAGGGTGCATAAAGTTCAACAGGGATATCTAATTGATTTAAGTAGCGGTATAAGGTTGGCCCCACTATCTTCCATTCCAATTGACCTTGCCCACATCCGAGAGGGGGCACAGCAATAGATGTAATACCCCATTCTTTGTAATGTTGAAGCAAATATTTTAGACCTTGTATAATGTCTTGGATGCGCGAAACAGACCTCCAATGTTCTTTGGTTGGAAAGTTCAAAATCCAAGGGGAAATAAGCCTTTTGAACAGATAGGATTTTCCAAGCTTGACCTCTTTCCGATTGCACCGTTCGACATAATCCCTGAACATATCAGGGAACTGTTCTTTAAATTTTAGAGCAATCCCCTTGCCCATGATTCCTACGCAATTCACAGTATTGACAAGGGTTTGGGCCTTAGAATCTAGAATATCACCCATCAATACTTTGACCATCTTAGACCCTATATCATATTTAACCGTCTATATATTTAATGATCCGGTTATTTCTAACAACCCTTGTCGAAATACCTGAAAACTGTGAGACCTATTGCGCTCTGAAACCATGCGCAGCGATATCTCCCGAGCAGCGGTGATCTTGGGTAAACCACTAGAGTAATATCCTACTCTTTTCAGTTCTCGTTCAAGGGCTTCCCATGTTCCACCTGCAATCGAATCCGGATCACGATATTTAGCTTTATTCCTAAGGTTCAGCGAAATACGTGGGTATGCAGCATTTAATGCTTCGATATCTCCAAAAAACCAGGCTTCCAACTCCTTAATGGCAAGCCGGTTTAGAACCTGAAACTTAGAACTGTTTCTTGCTGCTGATTTAGTCAACAATTTTGATTTATGGGCAATATCATCTAATTGAGCTTTAAGTCTTCTACAATCTTGATCATCTGCGTCAATCAAGACAACAATCCGCCAGTCTTCCGGCAACCAGGCTTTATATCCCTTAAACCTACTTAACAGCTTTTTAAGAAGATCTTGTTTCCCCTGGTATGAATGAATTGCAAAGGAAGTCGTTTGTTCTATGATCTTAGGCAGAATATTTAAAAGAGCTGCTTCCGCTGAGGGTTCTTCAACCAAGAATTCAATATGCATGCAAGGCTATCCTTCAGTTTTCTTTATTAATGTCCTCACGCTTTCGGGCCACCTGCTGCTGTCAGAGGATCACCAAATTCAAAATTGCCTTCCATCCAGAGGTGCCCTAGTAGTGCACCTTGATTCATGAATTCTTTTATTCCAGGCATATCGGCGGCACGTTTAGCTTTAGTGTATCCACTTACGTCGCGGTAAAGTACCCATAATTCTTCTGATCGCAATCCGTTAACGAAAAATGGTGAATGAGTTGTTACCATCAACTGCGTACGATCAGAAGCTCCCCGACACTCTTCGGCCAATTCGGGTAAGAGGCGAGGATGAAGATGATTTTCTGGTTCCTCTATGCCGACTAGTTGAGGTGGATCAGGATCATAGAGAACTATCAGGTATGCCAACATCTTAAGTGTGCCATCGGAGGCAAATTTTGCCAGAATTGGCCGTTCAAAAGGTGCATCCTTTATCTGCAGCAAGAGCCTACCATCTGCCATCATTTCAGCGTCAACCTTTTCTAATTGAGGTACACGATTAGATAAAGTTCTCAGAATTTGATCCAGTCTATCTTTGTGTTGCTCTCTCAGAAATTGGATTACGTTCGGCAGATTATTACCCGTTGCAGATAATCTTTCTTGCGGTCCTGCTTCAGGAGTAACCCGCGTGTTATCTGCAGTGAGGTAAGAAAGATACCATCCAGTAATAAAGCGGCGAAGGGCGCTGACACGTGGATGTTTAGCAAACTGTCCAAGGGTATTAACAGCAATCATTTCGGAGGAGTCTAATCGTTCCTCGATCCTTTGGTCCCGTTCATCTGGTTCCTCTCCTGAAATTACTTGTCCAGAGCCTTCTTCAAAGTCAAGAAACCTAAAAGGTCTCCCCCGTGCCCCTCGACGCCATGTGAGCCATTCTTCTGCTACATATGGCCCCCTGGGGGTTTCTGTTTCTTCAATGGCAAGATGATAAGTAATGATAGGCAACTGCGGTTTTTCGCGATATTTCAATTCGAAAACTATCGGTCCGTCAGCCCCACGGGTACGAAGCTCTTTAAACCTACCCCTCTTATCCCATGCCTTTCTTAATCCAACAGAAAAACACTCTGAGAGAAACGCAAAAACATCAAAGATCGTTGACTTGCCACTGCCGTTAGGGCCTAAAAAAACAGTTAAAGGAGTAAGATCCTTAAGTTGCAAATCTCTTAAGGCACGATAATTTTTTACTGACAATTCTTCAATATGTGGGACAGCTTCTTTGATAACATTATCCATAATTCACCCCATTTTTCTTGTGGTCATTTGGGAATTATGCCTTGCCATTTTCAACATCTCGGTACTTATAGCTTGTAAAAGCGACCATTTTTCGCTTAAAGACCCCTTTATTTTCCTAATGTTAACCCTATCCTTTAGATCAAGAATTTTTCTAAATCTCCGGTGTTATTCTAAGCGTTTGATACAATTTTTTCCACCTAACTTTTTCCTTCGACAATTTTGATTTCATCCTCTGTTAAGCCATAGAGCTTATAAACAATTTGATCGATGAGCCAGTCGGTCTTGTGGAGCTTTTCTTTCAAGGGTAAGAGTTTGGAGAGGGATTTTTCGTATTCGGCTTTGATATTTTCGTAAAGGTCTCTGGCTTTGAGGTTTGTCTGGATTCTTGTCTTGTTTTTCTCCAATATTTTCCAGAATTCCTCAAACGGAAGGTCCTCCTCCCCTTTTTGATAATCGCCAAGATAGTTTTTTATTTGGGTTTTTCCGGTAAGGGCTTCAATACCCGAATTTCCGTCTGCGCCAGATTGAATTTTTAACTGACTTTCAAGCCATCCTAGAAAGCCCTTGATCTCCCTTTGTTTATCTTTGTTCATCTCAATCATTTGCTCGGCAAGAAATGCCAGAGCATCATGAACTACATCTGACTGCTCCCACAAAATACCTTCAGGGATTTGCCAGTCTTTGTTAAGTGGATCGGCATTGTGTTTTTTTACGAGTTCTGCATCTGGTTTGTGCTCCTTCATTAAACTGGATTCAACAAGGTTAAAAACTGCATCTGGCTTTGCAGACTCAAGATACATCTTATAATGATTTTTTGCGTCCCTAAGCACCTTTTCCTGAACTTCTTTCGGTGTGACAAAAGCTATACGGCGAATAGGAAGGTTTTCGTAAAATGAAATCGGATACCTCAAAGAACCTTGCGGAATTCTCGCACTATAATAAGATATAATATGGAGCCAATTCAAAAGACGGCTGTTTATTAGACTTAAAAGAAACAAAGCATCTGTTAAGCTATGATAAAGTATCCCATGGATAGCGACCAAGAGAGCATGACCTTCGGTGTCCAGGGCAGCCGACAGTTTTCGTGCAGTTCCACGAACAACAATTTTTGATGATACAAAGAACTCTCTCGTGATATTATTAATCGGGGCATTTCGAATATTTAAAACCGGATAACGCAGATTATGCTTATAGATATCAATTGGCTGTGTACCCCAAAGTATTTCGTATTTATCAATTAGACTTGGTGTCAACAGTTTGAGGTAATCAGAAGAAGGTGATCCCACCTCTGTTATATGGGGTTCAAAGCTCCAGTATTCGAAGCCCATAACACCAGTCCTAATTGACATTAACTTCTTTAATATCAAAGCATTGGAATACATTTTCCTTTCCAAACGTTTCTTATTACCAACTAAATAAATATTGAAATGCCCTGTCTCTGGATGTCTTAGTTCTTTGGCAGGCCTTCGCTCAATATCCACAAGCTCAGTCTCTATGCAATCTATATACTGATGAAACGTATCGGAAAGTTTGGATATCTCTTCGGGGAAATCCTTTTTAAACACGGCGATGTAGACAAAATCAGATTTACGTTTATTCGCGACAATCACTAATGGACTAATGAGCGCGTCCTTGAATACACTTGGACACTCTGTCAAATCTATTAATTGCGTAACATTATAATCTTTGCAGATCATATCCCTCAATTTGTTTCCATAGTCTGAGATAAGAAATTTATTAGAGACTATAAAGGAAAAATTCCCGATGGACGAAATAAGCGAAAGTGATTTCTCTATAAAAAGTACATAAATGTCGTAAGCACCAAAAGCAGTTTTGAAAAATCGATCATAAGCACTCTGGTCTTGAAGAAGATATTTCGTCCTCTCATAAGGTGGATTTCCTACAACAGCATCAAATCCTGGAGTTATAAGTTGCTTTCCATGATGGTCAAAAAAGACTTCGGGAAATTCTAGTTCCCAATGGAAAAAGTTTTTCTCCTTTGCTAAGTTTAATGCTTTATTTAAGTATTCTTCGACCCACTCTTTAGGTATTCGTTCTTCTTTGCCGAGGATATAATCAGAAAATGCCTTATATAATTTTTGATCTATCTTCACGCCGAAAAAGGAACTTATCCAGATATTGGCAATATCACGCCACTTGTCTATCCTCTCCTTGTTTAAGTTTTGATATAATTCTGTTTTTTTCTTAATATCTTTGACATCCTCTGAAGCGATTTTCTCGATAAGAAGATAATCACCAACTGCGAGTCCCAAATCTATAGTTAATGCGGGAAACTCCATAGGCAGGGATAGGGACAATGCAGCGTCTTTATTTTTTTTCTTTTTTTCCGGAAGATGATAGAGGTCTTCAACCTTTGCACCTATTAAAGAATTTCCGCATTTAAGATGATGGTCTAAGAAGTTCAAGGGCTTCCCTTTTGCAACCGTATAAAGCCAAAGAGAAAGCTTTGCTAACTCTACGGCCATTGGATTTAAATCCACTCCAAAGATACATCTCTCAACTACCTCACGTCTTGCCCAACGGATTTCATCTTCCCCTGTTTCTTCTGGTGATTCTCCAAAGGCTTCAATTAAAGCTCTTGCCAAAAAAGTTATGGCCTCTACAAGGAAATGGCCGCTTCCCATGGCGGGGTCAAGGACTTTCAATGAAAGAATCTCATCAATTAAGCTCCCTTCAACTTTTCTGAGTTCCTTTTCATAGGATTCTCTGGTTAAACCCTTTGTACCTTTGAGCTTTCCCTTAAGCTCATTGATTTTTTCTGAAATCTTTTTCCGCTTCTCTTCAACCAAAGGTTCGAGGGTATTCTCAACAATATATTTAACGATATAA